>VFQN01001380.1_pt1 | contig 40882 bp, 41 predicted proteins | sample 3512371 | NCBI WGS metagenome assembly VFQN01 (sample SAMN10412370, study PRJNA504923) | tailings metagenome | isolation source: Replicate 2 from Balatoc abandoned mine | place: Philippines: Itogon, Benguet | collected 2017-08-28 | reverse complement strand
CACGCGGCATGAAGCTGCGCTGCGAGGAGGGCGAGCGCCTGGCGCGCGCCGCAAAGCTCTCCGTGGTGGTCACCAATCGGGACGTGGTGCGTGGCGATAAAGTGGCCGCGTGTCCGTAAAAAAAAGCTCAAGTTGGAAATTTGGGCACAGACGGGGCACTCGCACGAATGGCGTCCTCGCGCGTCCTCCGCAGCCACACGCGCGCCGCCAAGCAACACGTGATGGACGTGGCGCCGCGCACGACCCCCGAGCAACTCGCGCGCTCGATTGTGAGCATGTTCCGCGGCGATCTAATCGTCGAGGTGCCCGACCTGCCGCACTGCGTCTTCTGCTACGGCACCGACGGGCCGCTCGAGACGCCGATGTGCGACTGCCGCGGCCCGCTGATGCGCGTCCACGACGCCTGCCAACAGCGCGCCATCGCCCTACACATGGCCCGACGCTACGAGACGGCGCTCGAGGCTAATCCGTTCGCCAAGATCACGGTGAAGTACGTCTGCGCAAGGTGCGACGCGCGCGTCGGCCTCGCGCCGGTGTACGAGTCGCGGCGCACGGCGTACGGACGCATCGCCCGCCGGGCACCCGTCGACGTGGCGATCTACGCGTTCCTCTACCTCTTCTTCATGCTGCTGCCGTACGTGCTCGGCACGAGCGTCCTGCACGGCGCGCCGCTCTGCTGGGACGCGACCACCGCCAAGGTGCTCGTCGTGCGAAGCGCGCTGCACCTCGCGTTCTCGCGCCTCATCGACGCGCTCGCCACCGCCCCCGCGGTCAGCACGCGGTTGGCCGTAAAGTCGGCGGCGCTCATCATGGCGCTCACCACTTGGGCGTTCTACGCGGAGCAGGCCTACTTTCCGTACGGGCGCGAAGAGCCGTACACGTGGTACGAGAGCGCAAAGAGCTTCGCACTGTGGGTCGGCGCGTGGGTTGCTCCGCTCGCGGCGTTCGCCGCGTGTGCCGCGCTCGTATTGGCGGTCGTGGCTGCCGACCGAGGCGCGCGCAAGCTGGTGCGCTGGGAACGCGCCAATTGAAATGAATGTGTTTTACTCGGGGTTTTTCTCCTTAGATATCGACAAGGCCGGCGTGCGACTGCTTGGGAATCTCCTTGGTGAACTTGCGCAGGCCGGTGATGAGGCCGGGACCGACGCGGTCGTCGGGGAGGAGGCCGCGCGACGGCCGCTTGAAGGTGAAGCCGCCGGTCTTGGGGTTGTAGTGCAGCGACTGGCCGGCCCAGACGAGGAAGTCGATGCGCGAGAAGAACGCGTCGCGATCCGAGACGAGCTGGTTGAACGCCTTCTGCTCGGCGTCGCTGTAGAGCGACTGCTGCGAGTACGTAGAGAAGCCCCAGCGCTTGCGCGCGGACGTCACGTTGTACTAGTGGCGCGCCGCGTTCGTCTCGGCGTCGTCGCGGAACTGGTTGATCACGCTGACGTTGGAGAACGAGCCGGTGAGCGAAAAGTACGCCGGGATCATGCCGTCAATGTAGGGCTCGTAACTGCACAAGTGTAAGCAAAAAAAGCCACGCGCAAATGACAGAATCAAAAAAAAATGGCGCTGAAGAAAAATGAAGCGTAGATAGACACGTACGGCTCCAGGAGGGCGATGATGCTCGGGTGCGGCGTCTCGATGTTGCCGCTGTCGAGGTACGCCTTGAGCGTGTCGGACGTGAAGAACTGCACGCCAAAGCCGCCCGAGAGGCCGCAGATGAAGCTATGCAAGTTAGCTCAGTAAACACCGATCGGCACGCACCTGTTGTTCACCTGCCAGATGTTCTTGGGCTGCGTCACGATGGTGCGCGACTTGAAGGTGACGTTCAGCTCGTACACCTGGTGCGAGATGTCGTTACCCCAGGTGGTGTTGGCCTCTGTGCAGTGTGAGCGGTGCGTCGAAACCCACTGCGTAGACACGTACGGCCAAAGACGGTCATCATGGTGCTGGTGCCCGACTTGAGCAGGTACATGGCGTAGGAGTGCATCACGATGAAGGGGCGCGCGAGGATCACGCTGAAGGGCACGGGCACGTGGCCCGCGAGCATGGCGCGCACGTTGTTCCAGTCGGTGGGCGTGCCGAGGTAGCAGCGCGCAAAGGCGGCGAGCATGCGGTTGCCGATCGTCGCGTTGATCATCTGCCAGTTGTCGACAAACTCCTGCGTGACAAAGTCGTAGCCGGCGTCCGACATGGCGTCGGCGTAGGTCGCCTGCTGCACGACGGGCATCGGCGCGGCCACGGCGGCGGGCGCGCGCGACGCGTAGCGCGAGCGGCTGCCCGCGACCGGCTGCGCGCTCGCGCCGGCGTCGACCTGCATCGGCGCGAGGGCGACGGGCGCCGCGGGCAGGCCGCCGGGCTGGCCCACGAGGCCGAGCGACACCTTGGGCAGCTTGTTGCCGCGCGCGACGACGGCGGGCATCTCGAGGCCGGTGGAGCCCTCGGCGGTGTCGGCGTAGCCGGGGATGGGCTGGCCGTCGTCGGCGAGCTTCTTGAGCGCGGCAATGTCGCGCGCGTCCGTGAGCGGCTGCTGGGTGCCGGGCCGCGCGATGGTCCACGCGCCGCCGACCGCGCCCGAGCGGAGCAGGATGCGCGCGTTGCCGCGCATCACGGTGTCCACGCGGAAGTCGCGCGGGTGGCGATCCGCAGCGACGGGCGCCGCGACGAGGCGAGCGGCGACGGCGTCGGTGACCTCCTTGGCGACGCGGTCCGCGATGCTGGCGAGGCCGTTCTTGAGGTCGTCGGCGGTGCGCACGCGCTGGCCCTTGTCGGAGACGACCTTGGCAAAGACCGCGCCGTTGCCAGAGGCAAAGAGCTGGTCGATGGCGGCGTTGAGGAGCGCCTGGTTGAGCGGCCGGATGACGCCGACGGTGTTAGCGCTGAGTTGAATCGCGCCGGCGGCGTCGAGCGCCGCGACGATGCGGTTCACGTTCTGCGCGGCGGCCACCGCGCCGCCCTCCTTGGAGACGGCGGCGACGAGCGTGAGGATGGCGGCACGCGACATGGCGGCTTCGCGCGCATCGGCCGCGTTGTCGTACCGCTCCTTGACGTTGTAGACCATGGTGATCTTGGCGAGCGACTCCATGGCCGTGGAGAGGGCGGTCTGGTTGGCGTCGCCGCCGACGGCAGCGAGGCTAAACACGGCGCGGTCAGCGGCGCCGGCGATGGTGGTGCGCGTAAAGCGCGCGTCGTCAAGGGCGGCCGCGATGCTCTCCGCGGGCAGCGTCGCCTTGAACGCAGCGAGCGACGTAACGGCGGCGGCCGCGGTGCCGGGCTGGCTCGGATCAAAGATGACCTTGTCCGCATGATTAGCCACCGCGGCCGCGTTGCGGATGTCGCCAGGGAGCGCGCCAACCGTCGCAGCGGTGGCTACGGTGGCGGGGATCACCACGTTGCCGCCGTTGACGTTGAGCAGCGCCGCCGTGGCGCCGTCGCGCACGAGGTCGGCGAGGCGGATCAGGCGACCGGTGAGCGTGCGCTGGATGCGGTCGAGCACGTTGGCGAGCGTGGGCACGAGCACGTCGATGCGCGCCTCCGGGGCGACCGAGCGCGCGGGGCCCCGCGCGCTCACGTAGATGGGCGCGAGGTGCGGCATGAGTGCGTTGTTGATGAAGCCGTCAAACTCGTCATCGGGCGTGCGCGAGACGCGGCCGTTGATCACCTGCATGAGCACGTGGTTGTTGGGGCCGAGCGAGGCGCGCAGGTGCGGGATGAGGTAGTCGCGCACGGTGTCGACGGCGTTGGCGACGGCCGCCATGCGGTCTTCGGCGTAGCCGGCGACCGCGGCGTCTCTGGTGCGCACGGCCGCGTTGATGATGCGCAGGCCAGCGCCCGAGGCGAGGCCGATCGGCAGGTCGCCATAGGCGCCGGCAGCGGCGGGAGCGGGCAGCGCGTTGGCGTTCGCAGCGATCGCGGCGACGAGGCCCGCATCCGGCAGCGTGTTGGACATGTAGTTGAGCGCGCCGATGAGCGTGTTGACGGCGCGCTCGATCTCGTCCTGGTGGATCGAGGGGATGCGCGCGGCGATGGCGCGCGCCAGGTTGAGCATCGAGGCGGGCCCAAAGAAGTCCTTGTGCTGCTGGCCAAAGACCTTGATCGCCTCGGTGGAGCCGTTCGAGTCGCGGTACCAGAACGAGCACATCTTGCTCCGGGTGGGGTCGGCGTAGGTCATCGACGGGTGGTTGGGCCCGATGAGCTTGCCGTCGTTGGCGTCCCACGCGCCGGTGGCGGAGAGCGCGCGCTCGAGCGAGATGATGGCGCGCGAGTCGTTGAAGCCGTCGCCGTTCATGATCATGATCGAGCGGCCCTCGGTGCTGTACTGCGAGTAGTCGTTGCCGCAGTAGTTCTTGAAGTGATCAAACCTGTATCGGCATCAGCATGTATCGGTAACGAAGAGGAAAAAGCCCCCAAAGGAAAAAAAAGAAACACAGAAATGGAGGCCTCGGCCGCCGCGCAATTCGTCGCCGGTTTCATCGACGGAGACGGTTGCCTAACGGTGCCAAAGCCAACCAAGGGGAACGGTGCGCTACCGCGCATCCACGTTGCGCAGTCGTGCGACGGCGGCGCCCCGCCTGAGCTCGTGTTCATCGCCAACCAATACGGAGGTCGAATCGTCGAAAAGCCTCGCGTGGAAGGCGCGCGCCGTTGCTGGGTGTTGCGCATCATCAAGGCAAAGGCCACCGCGGCACTGTTGCAACACATTGCGGACCACGCAATCTTGAAGGCGCCGCAAGCCCGCGTCATCATTGAGTATCTGGTATCTGCGCGTGACGCCGCGACTGCCGAGTCCACACGCGCCAAATTGGCGTTGTTGAAGAAGTCTTACGCAGCGGTCCACGTGAATGGGGCGCGCTTGACGGACGCGTACTTGGCCGGATTCTTCGCAGCCGAAGGCTCGCTGGGCATGTACACGGCGACGACTGGCAACGTCACGTTGTCGGCCACCATTACGCAGTATGGTTGTGCGCGAATTCTCGAGTCGATGCGTGACGCCCTCGGATACGGATCGGTCGTGGGCGGCAGGCAACTGCGTCTTTCGTGTGGCCAGGCCATGGCGTTCTTCGAGCGAATCGGGCCACACCTCGTAGGGCAGAAGAAAGCGCAGGTTGATCTCGCTGTCGAATACCACCGTCGTCGCGCGGCAGCCAATGGCAAGAAGCGCACGGAAGAAGAAAAGATAGAGATGAAGGAAACGGCAGAGCGCCTGAAAGTATTGAAGAAGCAGTAAAACGTACATGCAGTACGCCTCGCCGGTGACGATGGTGCGCTTCAGGAGATCCAGGGGGCGCTTGCCGCGGCCCTGCGCAAACTCCTGCACGAGGAACGCCTCGACGCCGCCGTTCTCGCCGAGGCGGTGAGGAGAGGAGATGATCGCGTTGAAGGCGGCGTTGTTGCCGGGCCCGTTGCGCGAATACTCGGTGAGGCGCTCGTTCATCAGCGTGGTGTAAACGGCGGCCATCCCTAGGGGTAAAGTTAGCACACATGTCAGGGACAAGTCAGAGAAGCGAAAGAGGAAAAAATTCCAAGTCATTGCGCCAATGGAGCCAACGCTCGTGCCCACCGACCCGACCGAGGCGCGCAAGGAACGCCGTCGCCAATACCAACGCGAGCGCCACGCGAGGTTGAAGGACCACATCCACGCGTTGCAGAAAGAAAGCCGAGAACGCCACAAAGAGAAGCGGCTCGCCAAGTCAGAGGAGTGGCGTAAAGACAATAGGGAGCATGTGAACCAGTTGGCCGTTGCGAGACGCGCAAAGGAACGCGCGGAGAACCCGGCGGCGTTGACGGCAAAGAATAAGCGCAATCACCACGCCATGCGCAAGAATCGACCGTGGACGCAGTACAAGGCGATGGCGCCGAAGCGTGGCCTTGTCTGGGCGCTAACCGACGAGGATGCCGAGGCCTCGATGCGTTTGCCGTGCCATTACTGCGGAATCATCGGAGAGCCGTTCGTCGGGCTTGACCGAAAAGACAACACCGGCGGGTACGAGCCAGCCAACGTGTTGCCGTGTTGCACTCGGTGCAACTACGCCAAGCGCACGTATACGTACGACGAGTTCCTCGCGTGGCTCGACCGTGTGGCCGACTTTGTCATCGCAAAGAGACAGAAAGGAAAGTGAACAGAGCGTAATACGTACAGTGCATGAGCGCGACGTCGTACTCGCCGCCGTAGGCGCGCATCGTCTCCTTGACGTAGTTCAGGAGGAGCGGGATGGCGTTCTCGCGGAACTGCAGGATGCCGAAAAAGTCGCGGTTGAACTCGAGGTTGTGCAGCTGCGTGTCGGCCGAGGGCGCCTCGTTGAGCTCGGCCATGCGCGCGTACGCAAAGTCGCGCGCGTGCTGGATGGCTGGGCAAGAGTGTGTCACGCATTGTATGCGGCACAGATTCGGCGTACCGTGCATCACGCCGAGCTTGAGGTGCTCCTCGATGGAGACGTTGAGCTGGTCGAGCACGCCGCGCGCGAGCATCATGCCCTTCGGGGTGAGCAGGAAGTCGTGGCCAAAGCGCGCGCCGAGACCCCAGCGCTGCACCGTCGCCTGCTGGCTGTCGTAGCGCCAGCCGCCGATGCGCGTGCGACCCTCCTCGGGCATGACGTTGCTGTATGGCGGGCGTTAGTCGCAACGCACACCACCAAGCGAGGCACGTACGGCATGTTCAGGCCAAACTCGATCGAGTCCCACTCGACGGTGTAGTTGTTCGCCCACGACAGGGGCACGATCGGCGCGAGGCGCTGCACGTAGAAGTTGCCCGCGAGCAGCTGCTGGAAGACGATCTGCGTGGGCAGCGTGGTGCGATTCTGGCCGATGTAGCACTGCGGCACCGAGTGCATGTAGTGCGTCTTGTCGTTGGTGCTGCACACGGGCGTCAGGTGGCGTGCACACGGCGGCAAACACTACGCACTAGAACTGCGGGAAGGGCGTCGCAGGATCCGCAAAGGGCGGCACGCCCATGATCTCGTCGGCGGTGGTCTTGGCCGTCTGGTAGCCGCCGTTCTCGGTCGGGCCAGGGAACAGGGCCAGCGACTGCATGTGTGCGGTGGAGCGAGCGGCGGCGGCGGTTGCCATGGCGGCTGCTGCTCTGGTGCGCTACCGACGCGCGTGAGGTGCCGCCCTCGGCGCGGACGCAGCTTTAATACCCTATCGTACATGGTTTTCGCCGTCGGCGGCGGCGGCGGCGCTGGGCAGCGCCACAAAGCCGGAGGCGGGCGTGCGTGTCGCGCGCTCACTGGCGAGCGTGCGCGGCGCCACGCGCGCCACAAACGCGCGCCGCTGACTCGCGCGCGTCTCTCCGATGCGCTTCACGAGGCCCACGAGGCGCTCGCAGCGGCGCGCGAGCTCCAGCGCGAGTAGGTGGCCGTTGCCGCGCTTGCCGACGATCTTGGTTGACGATCGCGCGCGTGCGTTGCGCCGGAGCATGCGGTCGGCCCAGTCGCGCAGCGCCTCGTGCTCGGTGTCGAACGTGCCGCTCACGTCGCCCGCACGCGGCGGCGGCCGGTGGGTGCGCACGAGGCGCTCGCCGTCGTCGTGCCACTCTTGCTGCTCCTCGAGCGAGTCGTCGTCCGAGGCGGCAAAGTCCTCGTCGCTTGGCGCGCGCTTCGGGCGCTCGCTCATCTCCTCGTCCGGAGGCGGCTGCGGCGGCGGCGGCCTGCTGGACGCGCCGCTCACCGAGTGCTTGAGCGGCGCGTCGGTGGGCACGAGAAAGGCAAAGGCGCGCGCGCCCGCCACGCGCGTCTCGTTCGTGTAGCGCTGCTGCGAGAGGCCGCGACTGGCGTGCTGCTGCATGGCGCGCTGCTCGCGCGCGTACAGCGCCCAGAGCTCGTCGACGCGCGCCGCGTAGTTGCACGCGCGCCTCGCCATGCACGCGAGCGCGTCGTTGTGCGCGCCAATCTCGGCGATGAGGTCCGCGTCGGTGAGCGCGGCGCGCATCGAGCGCAAGATCGTCTGCGACGCGTCGCGCACGCCCATGTATGGCGTGTCGAGGTGGCGCGGAAAGATGCCGCCGCCGCCGCCTTCGTCCGCGGCCGGCGGCGCCTCCATGCGGTGCGCCCGTCGCGGACTTTTTCCACGCAAAATACCCTTTAGCTTTCCTAAATAAACGACACATTTGGCGGCACGGCGCGTAGGCCGTGGAGCGTGGCGCGGCCCTCCTGCGCATGCGCCGGCGCGGGCGGCCGCTCAGCGCCCACGGCGCGCTGTCGGCGTACTGGTGCGGCAAAGACGTGCAGGCGAACGGCCACGTCGGCGTTCACGGAGAAGGCGCCGAACGAGAGCGCCTGCCACGCCACGCACAGGCCCACGAGCATCACCCAGAGCACGCCCGTGTGGATGCCGGTGGGGTACTTCTCCGCGATGTCGAACGCCAGCGAGTAGATGCCGAGCGGCACGAGCGGCGACAGGAGCCAGTACGCGAGGTACGCGAGGCGGCGCGTGCGCGACCGGAAGAGGCGCTCGCGGTAGCCAAGTGCGCGGCGTGCGTACATCGCGAAGCCCATCGAAAGCGTGATGAGCATCATCGCGAGCGGTACGTCGTGCACGATCCAGTCGCCCGTGTGCCGCTTAGCCACGCTAGTGCCGTCGTCGCCGAGAAACACGTTGGCGTTGCGCGCCACGATGATCACGATGGCGACCCACACGACGAACGTCGTGCCGAGCAGCACGGGCAGCGCAAAGAGGAGCACGCCGGTGAGCAGCCAGCGCTCGTAGACGAGCGCCGCGAGCAGCCACGCAAAGAACACCGTGAGCAGGGTATAGTTCCAGAACGTGAACATGCTCACGTCGTAGTAGCCCAGCACCGCAAACGCGATCGTGATGCCGAGCTGCCACGCGAGGAACACCGCCACGATGCCCTGCAGCACGCGCTTGCTCGTCGCGGAGAAGGCTGGCCGCTCGAGTTGTTCGGTATCGTAGGCGGAGCCGAGCCATGCGTCCTCCTCGGGCGCGGCGGCGGCGGCGCCTCCTTCAAGCCGAACGACGCGCTCCTCCAGGCGCAGTCGAGCCGGCTGGGCAACGGCAATCCGCTCGCGAAGCGGGTACGGCTTGAGAACGGCGCGCGCGGCGTTGGCGTTGAAGCGGAATGGCGGCCCACCAACCGTCCCGGCGAGTGGGTGCTCCGCGGCGTCCTCAATAAGCCCGCTCATCCGGACGCGCGCTTTCGCTACCACTTGCCGTCGTTGGCGCCGCGCGAGCCTCCGCCTCACCAGCAGCGCGATCGACTCGATCGCGTGGAGGAGACGCGCATGCTCGATTCGATCGACTTTTACAATCGTCTCTTGCCTGTCGCACTCGAGCGCGCCGCGGGCAAGCGCTGCGCCGTGTGCGGCGCGGCGCTCTCGCCGTGCAACAGCGCCGCCGCCGCCGCGGCGCTCACCTACGAGGCGTACTACGCCGGGCGCGCCGCCGCCGCGGCGAGCGACGCCGTCGACGAGGAGGCACGCCTCGCGATGGATCGGGAAACACACAAAAGGCCCGCGCCGTCCGCACCACCGGACGCCTCTCCGTTGCGCAAGCAATGGAAGTGGACAGTTTTGCTGTCCTATGGCGAGGAGGAGCCGCGCAGGGCAGCCCCGCCTGCGTGGCTCGCCTCGGTAACAACGTGAACACCGCGCAGCACACCTTCTCGTTCAACACCGACAGCGTCGTGGAGCAGCGCCGCCTCGCCTCAATGCTCGAGTCGATCGAGCCGAGCGCGCCGCTGTGCGTGGCGCTCGTGGCGGGCCGCGTCGAGCACGCCGACCACCTGCGCGCCGCCGACCTCAACACGAGCACCGCGCTGCTCGCGCCGCTCACCGTGACGAGCAAGGCGCAGCTGCTCGCGGGCGCCTCGGGCCCGCTCAGGGCGGCGCGCGGCCCCGACGGACGCCTCTGGCAGCTCTCGGCAGAGCTCACGCCGAGCTCGATCGCGTCGCACCTCGACGCGTGCCGCTCGCGCTCGCTCGCGCACAAGGTCGAGGTGGAGATGGCCGCCGAACACATTGGCGCGATCATCAACGAGTGCCTGCGCATCCCGAACGAGCCGTACGTGACGCCGAGCGCCGCGCCCGTCGACATACCCGCGGCGGCCAAGCCCGTGGCGGACGCGCTCGTGCCCACCGACCTGGAGCTCGTGGGCAAGAACAAGGCCCAGAAGGCGGCCAAGAAGGCCAAGAAGAAGGCCAAGAAGCAGGCCAAGAAGATGAAGAAGCAGGCCAAGAAGCTGAAGAAGAAGACCAAGAAGCAGGCCAAGAAGGCCAAGAAGAAGGCCAAGAAGCAGATGAAGAAGGCCAAGAAGGCGGGGAAGAAGCAGAAGAAGAAGCAAAAGAAGGCCGACAAGAAGAAGTCCCGGAAGGACAAGAAGAAGAAGGACAAGAAGAAGAAGGACAAGAAAAAGAAGAGGAGGAACAGCAGGAGCGGCGGCAGCGATAGTGGCGGCGGCGGATTCGGCGGCGGCGGAGGCCCCAGTGGCGGAGGCGGCGGCGGTGGATTCGGCGACGTGGGCGGCGGCGGAGGAGGCGGATCGAACCAAGGCGGTGGCGGCGGCGGCACCGGAATGAGTCAAGACCCCAACATGAACAACGGCGGCTTCCCGCCGCCGATGCAGCAGGGTGGCGGGGGCGGCGGCGCGTTCCCCACCGCGCCCGTCACGCCCGTGTTTGTGCCCGGACCCGTCGTCGTGCCCGCGCCCATACCCGTGCCGCCGGCGTGGCCCACGCAGCCCGCGCCGCTGCCGCCCAACGGCAACACGAACCGCATCGTCGTGAACGTCGGCGGAGGCAACGGCCAGTCGACGCCCGGTCAGCCGACGCCTGGTCAGCCGACGCCCGGTCAGCCGACGCCCGGTCAGCCCACCGCGACGGGCGCGCCCAAGCAGCCCAGCAGCGCGCCCAACGCCACCGTTCCCTCCATCGACGACAACTCCGAGGCGGTCGATGCGGCGTTGGAGGCGCGCGCAAAGGCGGGCGACATGGACGACGACCGCTCCGAGCTCAGCATGCCCGACAGCAGCGACGACAGCGGCGACGACGACTCCTCTTCGTCCGACAGCGGCGACGATAGCAGCAGCAGTTCCTCGAGCAGCAGCTCGTTGGGCAAGACGCCCGCAACGCGTCCCAGCAAGGCGGAGGTGGAGAGCGACTCTGAGAGCGACTCGTCTGCCAGCGACTCGTCCTCCTCCTCGTCGAGCAGCGACTCGGATAGCGACAACGAGGCGCTCGCGCAAGAGTCGCGCGAGCGGCGCGCGCTCAATGCGCCGCCCGTGAAGCCCGCCGAGGCGCTCGCGCGCCTCTCGGAGCACTGGGAGCGCACCGGTCTCGGCAAGATGCCCGCCGCCGTCTCGGAGCGCCTCGCGGCGTGCGGCGGCCAGTACGTGAGCCCCGAGCTGTGCGTGGCGCGCATCGGCAGCGCGTACTCGTACGAGTACGCGCAGGCGAGACTCGCCAAGAACGGTCGTCTGTATGAGCGCGGTAACATCTGAAATGAAGGAAAAGGTGGGGGGAAAAAAGAGTATTTCTTTTTCACCTCATGGCGCGAGAGGAGCTCGTCGACGATGCGCTCCTCGAGCGCCACATGGCGCTCATCCCCAACGAGCCGTACAGCAGGCTGCGCATGCCCGAGCCGCAGAACGTGGTGTGCAACTGCGCGTTGGGCGCGCCCGTCAACACCTACGAGATCTTGGCCAAGTTTCCCGGAAGCGACTTTCGCCTGCTGCGCTTCCCGGCCGTCTCCGTTCGGCTGCGCCCGCCGCCCGGCCTCGTGGCGCGCCTCTTCTTCAACGGCAAGGTGACGGCGCTCGGCGCGGCCGTGCCCGAGGAGGCCGAGCTCGGCCTGCAGAACCTGCGCCTCGCGCTCGACGAGCGCGGCATGCGCTACGGCATGACGCCCATCTTTACGAGCAACATGGTCGCCAGCTTCCATTTACCGTTCTGCGTGCGCATCTCGGAGGTGAACCACGAGGACGAGGCGGGCTTCACGCTCATGAAGGACCTCTTCCCGGGCCTGATCTTTCGTAACTTGTATCCAAAGGTCACCCTGTTGATCTTTGAGACCGGCTCGGTGATGGTGCTGGGCGCGCGCGACATCAGCTCGATGATGGCCGCCGTCGACAAGATCCACGCCATCCTGCAGCCGTTCGCCGTGCCCAAGGACTCGCCCGAGGCGAAGGAGTTTCGCAAGGGCAGCAGCGCGCTGCGGCGCAACATGCGCAAGCGCGCCGCGGCGGGCGGCGCGGCCGCCGGCGCCGGCGCCGAGGCGGACCTCACCGAGGCGGAGCAGGCGCTGCTCAACCAGGCGCGCATCGACGACCCCGAGGCGTTCAAGCGCGACCTGGCGAGCAACGAGATGAAGCGCCTCGCGGGCGAGGTGAAGGAGCGCCGCCGCCTCGCGCTCCAGCACGCCAAGCACCAGGTGGCGAACACGCGCGCCGAGCTCGACAAGATGGTCACCGACTTCTACAACAAGCTCGTGGAGCGCGACCGCGCGCGTCGCGAGAAGCGTCGCGACGGCGGCGGCGGCAAATCTAGTGCGGCAAAGAGGCGCAAAAAGGCGCCCGCCAACGAGGTGTAGATAAAGCGCGCGCATGGCGTGTCTCGCCGACCAGCGTCGCGAGCACTTTGCGCGCGATTTTCAACCGCCGCCGGTGCCCGACGAGTACGCCAAGGACTTTTTCGCGTACGCCGTGAACGACGTCGGCATCGGCGGGAACGCAGCGGAGCAGCTCGAACCCGTCGCGATCCTCCATCCGGACAGCGCCGCGGCGAGCGACTGGCTGCGCCTCTGCGTGCAGCGCTCGCGGCGCTACATGCTCCTGGTGCTCGCCAGCGACCCGAGCACCGGCGTGCCGAGCGTGTGCGTCTTCACCACCGCCGACCTGTACCTGCGCGAGCTCATGGATACGGGCCGCGTGCAGAGCGCTGCCATCGTTGCCGAGATCAAGGCGCGCTGGCCGGCGCTCGTCGAGGCGCAGCTAGTTGCGCGAGTGACGCGCGCACTGAAGGTGGCTGGCGGCGAACGCAACGCGGCCAAGCCCGCCGACGCGAGCGATCCCGCCTACATGTTCGAGCCCGACTTTGTCGTCAGCGACGCGGCGGACGACGACTCGGAGGCGTACGCGCTCTCGCCGAAACTCTTTGGCGCCGCCGGCGAGGCGCGCCTCGCGTGCCTACCGCCCACGCCGCCGAGCGAGGCGCAGGAGATCGACGCGTACAAGCGCCAGCGCGGCGAGGGCCTCCACGACATGGTCGCCGTGCCGGTGAAGTTCTGGGTCGAGTGGCTCGAGAGCCACGCACTCGAGGCGAGGTAATAAAACGCCTCGCCATGGCGTACGCGCGTTTAGGGCGGGCCTCGGCGGTGATGTCAAAGCGACCGCCGTGCTCCATATGCGGCCGCCAGGCGACGTTCCGCGCCGCGCATCGCACGGGCCTCGTGGGCGAGTACTGCTCCGAGCCGTGCATCACCAAGCACTGCATCGTCAGCGAGGCGCTGCCCAGGGCGCTCGCGTCGGTGGGCGAGCCGCTCAGCGAGTCGGAGGTGGGGCAGGCGCGCGCGGCACTCACGGTGCTCGCCGAGGCGGTACGCAAGCTCACCGCGATGCGCACGCCGATGGGCAGCGCGGGCTTTGAGCAGGAGCTGGTGCAGGTCAACACGCTGCACGACGACCTGCTCAGCAACCTGCGGCAACTCTCGGGCCGCTTCGATGGCGTGAACCTCGCGCCGGGCTTCGCCGAGTCGACCATGAACGCGATGCTGAGCCTCGTCGAACAGATCCGCGCGCCCATCACCACGCTCGCGAATGCGCCCGGCCTCCTCTCGGACGCGGCGCGCATGGAGTTCGCCACGCTCGGCGCGCACCTCGACACGCTGCGCTTCAAGCTGCTCGAGTACAAGTCGTCCGCGGCGACCTACATGACGCAGATGCGGCAGAGGCAGCTCGAGGCGGCGGGAGCCACGCCGCCGGCCTCGCCCGTGCCCTCGCAGCCGGCCTCGCCCGCACCCCCGGGCCTGCCGTTCGTTCCGGGAGGCCCGCCGCTGCCGGCGGACGACGCCGACGACGCCACCGACTCGGCGGGCGTAGCGCGGGTGATCGACTCGATGGGCAGCACGCTTGTGCTCGACAGGAAGCTCAAGGACTTTCTCGAGAGCCGGGAAGTGAAGGCGACGCTGCGCCGCCTCGCGGACCCCGGCAGCGACTTTGCGGCGCTCAGCGACTACGTCGCCATGCCAACGCCACCGGCGGGCCAGTCGCTGCAGCAGTTCATGGGGCCCGTGGCGTACGCCATGGCGGGCTACATACTCCGCGCGATCTGCGCGCTGGCGGTGGCGATGATATCGCCGGAAACGAACCAACCGCGCACCAGCGACAAGCTCCTCAAGCCCGTGGCGGTGCACATGTCCAACGCGATGGAGATCTTTCTGCGCGAGACGCGCTACGATCCGGTCGGCAACAACCCGCCCGACATGCAGCGCATCTTTAGCGAGCTCATCTCGTCGTGGTTCTACATCCAGCTCGTCGCGCGCGTACAGCGGGCCGGCTACGGCGGCGAGCTGCTCACGGTTCTCGAGCCCGTTCCGCTCCCAGAGGCGCGGCGCGGCTTCGCGGTGTATGCGCCGCGCGCGCCTCTCGACGTGATCAACAACGAGCCGCTCGGCCTCTACCGCGACGTGCTGCGCAGCCACATGCAGGCCGCGACGCTGATGATCGTGCGCTTCTACGGTACCATCGAGCACCGCCACTGGCAGCGCATCTTTATCGCCGCGCGTCAACTCCAGCGGCCGGTGAAGGCGCCGCAGCTCGCCATCGCCACGGAGGAGTTTGCGCGTCAGAAGAACTCGCAGAGCAACGTGGTGTGGTTCGGCGCGGCGCTCAACTACATCCGCGAGCGCCGCCGGGGCGTGATCATCTACGAGGTGGACCTCAACGAGGCGATCAACCAACTCGTGCGCCTCCACAACGCCCGTTGGTGATTAAAAACCGAAAGTGTACGTGCAAACACACACAACAACTGAACACCGATGCGGAGCGCGCTCCTTGGCCTCGTCCTCCTGGTGGTTGCCGCGCACGCCACGGTGGTGTGCGGCGACTACGAGTACGACGCGGGCGCGTTCCGCGCGGGCGAGTACCGCGGCAAGAAGTTTGCGGGCACGCGCGTCGAGTGGAGCGTGGAGCCGCCGCTCACGCTGACGCTCACCGGCGACGCGCTCCAGGCGGCGGGCGACGCGGCGGCCGCCACGACGCTCACGTTTGGCGAGTTTGCCGATAGCTACGCGTGGGCGCGCGACCTCCTCCGGCAGTACTCGCGCCTGAAGAGCTACTCGATCGCGTACATCCGCGTCGCGCACGCCGAGCCGGCCAAGACGTGCCGCACCGACATGCTCAGCTTCTACTGGGACGACGCGCCCGTGGCGCGCCTCTTTGCGGCGTACCCGGTGCGCTGCAACGACCCGCTCACGCTGCAGTTCTCCGTCGACCCGCAGGCGCACCCCGTCGAGGACGCGTGGGGCAGCGTGCCGCGCTCGCCGCGCGACGGCAAGCACTTCTACCCGAGCGGCGGGCGCGCCTCGTTCAGCACCGCGATCGAGGCGATCAACGCCGACAAGCGCGCCGACACGCCGCTCACGGTGGCGTACTACTCGGGCGTCGCCGCCAACGTCTCGCTCCTCGTGATGCGCACTTGCACCGACATCGACGTCAAGGGGCTCACCGCGGCGCTCGTCGCGCGCTACAACGAGACGCGCGTCGAGCGCGTGGCCCGCGATGCGGGCAGTGAGCTGCCCCAGCAGAAGCAGGAGATCGAAGCCGAGGACCCGGACGAGTGGGCCAAGCAGCAGCTGCGCGAGCAGGGCGTAGTCGTGGACCTGCCCGCCGTGGGCAAGCTCGCGCCGCCGCCCGCGACGCGCGCGCCTCGCCCGCCCGGTCCGTACGCGCCCGAAGCGGTCGACGACGACGCACAGCTCGCGCCCGGCGAGCAGCTCGCGCAGGCGCAGGGCCTCGCCAGCGTGCAGGCGGCGAGCGACGCGCAAGAGATCATCAGCGACGGGCGCCTCTGGCCGACGCTCGACTGCATCGACCGGCGCGACGACGGCACCTGCATCGCCGCCTTTGGCTACGTGTCGTCGCACGCCGCCGCCATCGACGTGCCCGTGGCCAAGGAGGAGAACTGGTTCGACCCGCTCGAGTTTCTCACCGACTTTGAGCTGCCGACGCACTTTGAGCCGGGCGCGCACCGCAACGCCTTTGTGCTGCGCTGGTTCTGCGTGGGCGACACCATCGCGTCGTTCAACAGCATCCACTGGACGCTGAAGGGCGCCACGGAGAGCGCCACCGCGTCGACGGCGCGCTGCGGCGCCGAGGCGGCCACCGACAACGCGCTGGCCGCCGCGCTCGGCGACATTGAGGCGGCGCGCGCCGACCTGCCCGCGCGTCGCAAGCTCTTCTCGCTCGACGACGAGGAGGAGCGCGCGCGCTACGAGCGCTCCTCTGCCAGCGACCCGTACAACACCGCCACCGACCCGCCGCTCGTGTACAACAACACCGGGCCGGCGATCACCGTGCTGCCCGCGGGCGACAACGCCACCGCGTCGAACCAGAACGGCACCGACAACGGCAACGGCAACGGCGGCATCGACTGCGGCATCAACTCGCAGACCGACAACAACGTGGGCTACGCGTCGACCACGCACGCCACGCCCGACACGGACAACGCCAACTCGGCCGAGGTGACGCTCGTGGAGACCGTCTACGGCGGCGCGCTCGACTCGCTCTGGGTGTACGTCTCCGACCTGGACGACGACGCCACCGCGCGCGGCTTCCAGCTGGCGATCTACGACGGCACCGCGGACGCGCCCGGCGCGCTGCTCGCGCAGACCGACTTTGGCGTGCTCTCCCAGGCGGGCTGGAACGGCTTGGCGGTGAGCGCCGCCGTGAACCTCACGTCGCACACCTACTACTGGCTCGGCTACAACACGAACGCGACGCGCACCGACAAGAACAACGCCTACAACCTCAACCTGCCGGGCGCCAACGTGCGCTGGAAGCGCCACACGTTCTCGCTCGGCTGGCCGTCGGTGTTCTTTGCCAATAGCAGCGCCAAGGGCGACGTGCAGGGCCATGTGATGTACGCGCGCATGAAGAAGTGCCGCGACCCGACCAATCCGCCGGCCACCACGGCGCCGCCCACCACTGCGGCGCCTACCACTGCGCCACCCACGACGGCGCCGCCCACCACTGCGGTGCCTACCACGGCCCCTCCCACGACTGCGGCGCCTACCACGGCCCCGCCCGCGACTGCAGCGCCAACGACGGCCGCGCCCACCGCGCCGACGACCACCGCGCCGACGTGCGCCACCGACTCGGGCTCGTGCGACGGCGACCTCCAGCCGCGCATCGAGTGCACGCACAACTTTGAGAACGGCACCTGCGTGACGTACTTTGGCTACCTCAACCTCGACAACGTGACGGTGACGCGCGCGGCCGACTTTGCGCACAACAACTACTTTACGCCGCTCGCCGACGACCAGGGCCAGCCCACGTCGTTCGCGCCCGGCCGCCAGTATTGGGTCTTCTCGGTGCGCTGGTCGTGCCCGAGCAGCACGAGCGCCTCGCCCGCGAGCATCACCTGGGTGCTCAACACCACGGCGACGGTGAGCTCCGCCACGCACAACACCTGTCCCGTGGGCTGCGACGACGTGCCGCTCTCGAACCGCACCAACTGCGGCACCACACCGCCGCCGCCGCCAACGACGCCCTCGCCAGTGTCGTTCTCGAGCACCAGTCCCGCCTACTGGTCGTCGAGCAGCGGCGCGCCACCGACGCCGTCGCCCTCGCCGTCTACGCCCTACTCGTCGTCGTCTTCTTCTAGCGGCCAATCCGCCTCCTATGTGTCGGCCACGGCCTCCTCTTCGACGGGCGTGATCCCCACGCCGTGTCCCGCGCCCTCGCCGTGCCAGTTTGGCGCCTCGCTGGTGCTGTACCGCGATCGCAACTTTACCAAGCCGTACCGCCCGCCGCACACCGACCCGAGCACGTACCTGCTGCCGGCCAGCTCGACGGTGTACGGCATGCTCTCGCTCGACCTGCCGAGCGACTGGCTCGCCGATTTCTGCCTCGACGTGAGGCGCGTCACCGAGTGCATCTGCAACAGCAGCGCGCCGTGCCTTCCCTTCAATCCCACGAGTGCGGCCTCGACCGGCTGCAACTCGCCCGGCGTGCAGAAGCGCGTCGTGTACCGCGGCACGTGGCCCACGGTGCAGCGCGACGACTTTGCCTTCGTCACGAACCCGCCCGCGTACTGCTCCGGCCAGCGCGCCTTTGCCTGGACGATGCACCTGTTTGCGCCGCCCGGCAACACGCTCCTCGTGCAGGCCGAGTGGGAGTACACCGCGCTGCACGGCAACGCGCACAGCTGCCCGGGCAACTCGCAGGGCGGCTCCGGTGCGCGCTTCACGTGCGGCTGCCCCGATACGCACGCGTGGAACACGAGCTGCTCGTGCTGCTCGCCCACAAACAACAACATCAACAACAACGTCAACAACAACACCAACATCATCACGATATGGAACATCATCGACGACCAGAGCGGCGCCGCCGTGGCCGCCATAGCCTCGGCGACGGCAGCGACCGCCGTGGCGAGCGCCACCGCCTCGGCAACGGCCACGACCGGCGCGCCCGTCATCAACGTGACCGTCAAGCAGGCGGCCGGCTGGCCGCTGTGGCTCGCCGTGGGCCTACTCGCGGGCCTCGTGGGCATTCCGCTGCTGGTGTGCATCGCGTGCGCCTGCTGGCTGTGCGCGGCGGCGGTGCCCGTGGCGCAACCCGCGGACGAGTGCGAACTGGTCGAGGTGGTCGAGTGCCCGCCGCCGCCGCAGCCGCCCGCGCAGCTGTGCTACGCTGCCGACACCGCGGTGGCCGTCCAGGAGCTCTACACGATGAGCGGCGGCGCCACCATCTACCGCGACGCGAGCACCGGCTCGTGGTCCTACGGCGTGCCCAAGCGTGACTAGTACATTCGCTGCTTTACAGGCGGCGCCCGCCAACAGGCGAGGCACGGATAGAGCGGGCTCCAGGTGCACTGCTGAGCGGTTTTGCGCAGCTCGCAGGGGCGCTCGGCGCCGCAGAGCGGGCACGTGGGGCACATGAGGAAAGAAGAAAAATGAAAAGCGCGCGCGCTCAGGCCCGAAACGGGAACCTCCGCTCGACCCAGTAGAGCGTCATGCCGAGCGTCTCGGCGAGGTCGATCCACTCGTTCGGGTGCCGGCGGTCCTCGCCGGGCGCCACGTCGATCTGGCGGCGCAGCCTTGCCTCCATGTCGTCGACCGTGCGGCCGTCGCCGCACATCGCCTTGGGCGACACAACCAGGCGGCCGTCGGCGGCGTAGTTCTTGGCCGTCTGCAGGTAGCGCGCGTAGAGCTCCCTGGTGAACGGCACGCCGACGATGGGCGTGCCTGCCACGCAAAGCTCGCAGAGAAACTCAATCGTCTTGCCCTTGAGGCTCGGCGCGCTCTGGAGCATTTGACGCACCATACCGCCGACGGCGCCTGGTCCGTTGTCGGTGACGATAAGCACGGGCGCGTCGCACACCAGCTCGCACCGAGTGACGGCCTCGACGGCGCGCCGCAGGCGTGGCCACCAGTCGCTCGCGCCCCGCGGTGCCGCCGCGTAGTCCAGGTAGAGGAGCTCGGCGGTGTCGCCCGTGAGGTGCAACGCAAAGACGACAAAGGGCGTCGCATTTCCGGGCGTGCCGACGCCGATCGCGACGCGCTCTGGCTGCTGCATGGTGGCGCCGAGTGAGGCCAAAAAAGACGCGCAACTACATATATGTGCATTTTGGCCACACGCGCGCGATTTGCCGCCACATGGCGCTCGCGTGCCTCGCGGTCAATGCGCTGCTCGGTGGTCTGCTCGCTTCGTGGTGGCACGGCGCGATCAGCACGCGGCACGCGCACTACACGTGCTGCGTCGCGCTCGCACTCAACATCGTCGCGGCCATAATTGTCACGCGCGCCCTCGTGTGGCTCCTCCTGCCGGCGGCGGTGGTGTGGCACACGCTCGAGACGTGGTTCCACGACGCGGTACTCGTCGGCATCGCCTCGCCGGCGCAGGGCAACGATGACGATGTAAAGTGTTGACGTTAGGGCGCCTCCGCCGTGACGCGCTCCTTCTGCTTGCGATCGCTGCTGTGGCTCTCGGAGCGCGGCAGACTCGCGTGCGAGATGCCCGAGCCGTCGAGCGAACTGCGCCGCCGCACCTGCGCGCTGGGCGTCTCCGGTAGGAGCGAGTCGGGCACGCTCACGACGCGCCGCGAGCGCCACTCGGGCGTCGAGATGAAGCGCAGGCGCGCCTCCTCGTCCGACTCGGCGCCCCAGAGGCCGCGCCGCTGCAGCTCGTCGACGGCCTTGAGGATCTCGAGCGCGATGAAGCCCCGGTGCGTCTCGCTGGTGAGCACCGCGCTCGTGCACGTAAAGACGAGCACGTAGTAGTCGCGCAGTATGGCGGCGCTCTGGCCCGTGTAGTACAGGCGGTCGGCGCTCCACTTGGTCGCCACGCGCATCGGCTGCAGCGCCTGGATCGCCTGGCGCTCGTCCCTGCTGGCGAGGCGCCGCGTGGCGTACGCGTCGTACGCCGCCTCGTAGGCTTCGTCGGTGTAGTGCACGTAGACAAAGAGCATCGTCGAGAGCGGGCAGACGCGCGTGTAGTGCGCCCAGACCACGTCGGCGGTCTGCTCGAGCGTGCTCCACGTGAGCTGATCAAAGAGCGGCATGAAGGCGCGCGCGTGGTGCGGCACGATGGAGGCGTCGAGCGCCGAGCCGCAGTAGATGCGCATGCGCTGCCGCTGCGCCCAGACGGTGTGGCCGCGGTCGGTGAGCGCGCGCTCCAGGTCGAGGATGTACTGCGTGCGGACGAGCTCCGCGTTGAAGTAGAAGTGCGCGGCGATCGACAGCTCCGCGGGCAGCGTCGGCAGCTGCGTCGCCGGCGCCGGCGCCTTGCCTCGGGCCGTGACGGGCCGCCGCGCGTGGATGTCCTCGCGCTGGATGATGCTCGCGAGCGCCTCGAGCGCCACGCTCTGGTTCGACTCGAGGCGGCGCACCTTGGTGCCGTACGAGCGCGCCACGCTCTGGTCGGCCGACATCGTCGTGACTAGGTCGGCGTAGCGGAACGCGCCCTCGGTGAGCTCCTCAAAGGCGGAGCAAAACTCGCTGCCGCCGATGGTGGCGGGCGCCACGAGGAACACGTTCACGTCCGCGCCGCGCGCGCGTATGGCCTGCGCATGCGCCTCGATCGCTTGGCGCTGCTGGGCGCAGAGCACCGCGGCCGGGTCGCTCACGTCGTCGACGCTGCGCGAGCGCCGCACCTTGCTCGGCGGGCGCTCGACGGGCCGCGCGCGCGGCGGCGACGCCGCCGCACCGCGCAGACCGTTGCCCATCGGTGCGCGCGGCGCGCCGCGCGCCTTTTTCTGTGCCCGGGGTTCGTTTTTTTTTTGCTCTCACACCGAGTAGGTGTTTACTTGTGCCAAAAAATCGTACCGCCGCCACTCGTCCTTCTCGTGCGCCGAGCCGTCGGGCAGCGTGCGCGTGAACCAATACATGGGCGGAACGAGCGCGGCGACCTGCTGCAGGAGCGCGAGGAGGCCGTGCCGCTCGAGCACGTCGTTGATGTCCTTGCAACGGCAGCGCTCGTCGCGCGCGCAGTGCGGCACCCAGAGGCGCACGGTGCGCCAGCCGGCCTTGCGCAGTTCGTCGCACGCCGCTAGCTGCATGGGCAGCGTGTGGTCGGCGTCGCCCATGAGCAGCAGCGTCGGCTGCGGCGTGCGCTCGATGAGGTGGCGAAACTTGCACAGGCGCGTGACGCCCATGGCGGCGAACGACGGCAGGTAGCGGCTGATGCACGCGGCGCCGAGCGCCTTCTCGGGGCCCTCGGCGAGCGCCACGAGCCCGATGTCCTCGACGCGGCCGGGCTGCGCCACGAAGAAGGCGTTGTCGCTCTTCATGCTGCCGAGGCTGAGCTTCACCTTGTTCTCCTTCGTGCCGCGCTTTGGCTGCGGCGGCGTGATCTTGCGGCCGTCGGGCGTGAGGAAGATGCGCTGCACCGACTCGACGCGCCCGTGCTGGCCCACGAGGAAGCACAGCAGCGCCGGGTGCAGCTCGGTGCGCGTCGACTTGCCGTCCTCGAGCGTGAGCACGTAGGGCTCCTGCGCGATGAACTTTAGGAAGGGCGAGTGCTCCAGGACGGCCTCGCTGAGCGCGTCGAGCTTGCGCGTGACGCGCAGGTAGCGCTGCGCCGGGCCCTGCAGCTTGAGCGCCATGTTCCAGCGCTTGAGCGCCTCGACGGTGCTGTGGTCCACGGCGGGCTTGCTACTCGTGGGCACCTGCTTGATGGTGGCGGCGGCAGCGGGCGCGCCGGCGACCGAGGCGGGCGCGTACTTGCGGTCGTGGAAGGGCTTCACGAGGCGCTCGCAGAACTGCATGAACGTCTCCCTCGGCTGCCTCGCGCCGCCGAGGCGCTCCTTGAGCGCCGCGATCATGCCGCCCACGTAGCCCGCGAGCTTCTCCTTGGCCGTCTCGGCGCGCACGCGCTTGTGCGCTGCGCCGGCGTCGACGAGCGCCTGGTTCTCCTTCTCGCGCCCGCCGCCGTAGAGGTCGCGCCAGACGCTCACGGCGTAGTAGACGTACACGGCGTAGGTGACGCCCGCGACGTACTGCGCGTCGGTCTTGTTGTCGTACCACTTGATCGACGCCGCGTACTTGCCCTGCGCCGGCGTCGGCACGATGCGTATCGAGTTCTTGTGCGGGTCCTCGCTCCGCTCCCAGAGCGCGTCGCGAAACTCGTCCGGCTGCTCGCAGGCGGCGTCGAACCACTCGCGCGTGCGGTACATGATGAAGCGCGCGCTCTGGTTGCCGCGCGTGGCGTTGCTCGCGCGCGCCACGCGCTCGTTGACGGCGTCCGCGCGCGTCGCTAGGCCGTTCGGCGGCGGCTGAGCCGCGGCCTGCGCCGCGAGCCACGCGCGGTACTCGTCCTCCTCGTCCGCGGCGATGTCGTCCGCCTCGCTGTCGCCGGCGAGGCGCTCGGCGATCGTGTCGCCGCCGGCGGCGCGCTTGATGCGCGCCGCGTCGCGCTCGAGCTCCTCAAACTTGCACAGCACCGGCGGCGGCACGGCGTGGTTCGCGCGCGGGAAGAGCGCCGCCAGCACGCGGTCCGAGAGCGCCGCGCTGAGTTCGGCGCGCGCCGTCTCCGAGGGGCGCATCGCAGCGTAGAAGCGCAGGTAGTCGCCGCCGTGCTCCTCGGTGTAGCGGCGCTTGAGCGCGCGCATCATGAGGCGCAGCGTCTCGCCAAACACGCGCGGCCAGTCGCGGTAGGCGAGCACCACGGCCTCGTCGTTGAGGTCGTCGATCGAGACGTGCGGCAGGCGCTGAAAGTGCTGCCGCACGTCCTCGGGCAGCGTGCCCTCGTGCTTGATGTCGACGCAGTCGCGCAGCGGCGCGAGCCAGAACACCGTCGGCTCGAGCAGCGCGTCGCCGTTGTTGAGCGCCATCGGGTGGCGCCCGGCGTAGAGTGCGCGCGACGCGTCCACGGCGCGCGTGAGCAGCGTCGCGGAGCAGCTGTAGGCGCGCCGCGGCGCGCCCTCCTCGTCAACGCGCTGGCCGTCAAAGAGCACGCGCGGCCAGAGCGTGTCGCGCGCGCGTCGGAACGCCGAGTTCACCGTCGGCTGCGGCGCGAGCATGCGCAGCTGCTCGGCCGTGATCGGCTCGGCGAGCGGCGGCAGGTGCACGACGAGCGGCGCGTCGGGGCGCGCCGCCGTCTCAAAGACGTGCCACGGCGCCTGCCAGAGTGCGCTGCCCATGGCGCGCCGAAGCGCGGCGATGCTGTCGTGCACGAGCGAGCTGTACACCACGAGGCGCAGGCCGCCCGCGAGCGCCACCGAGTGCACCGGGAGCTCCTCGCAGCCCTCGCCGGGCTGGAGCGCCTGGTGCAGCGGCAGCGCCTTCTGGCGGTAGCGCGCATCGATCTCGGCGAGCTGCTCCTCGGGCGCCACAAAGAACCAGCACGTGGGCACGCCCGGCCGGAGCACAAAGCTCGCGCCGATCGGCGCGCCCTCTTCGGGCGCCAGGCGCCGGTAGCCGTCCGCCTCGGTGTGCACCCACTCGCCGAGCGCGTCGAGCGCCGGCAGGAGCAGGCGCAGCGCCATCGGCGCGTCGTCGACGAGCGAGTCGATCGCGGGTAGCACGTTCTGCGCGGCGCTCTCCTCGTAGCGCTGCTGGAGCGTGCGAAAGTCGCACGGATTGCGCGTCACGAGCGTCTCGACGGGATCCGCCGAGGCGGCCGCCGCCGCCGCCGCCGAGCGCTTGCCGCGCGCGCTCGCCGCGGCCGGCTTGCTCGCCGCGCGAGCGGGCGCCGCCGGCGCGCTCCGCCGCTTCGAGGCGTACTCGCGCGGGATGCGGCCCTTGTCGTACTCGCGAAAGTTGAGAAAGTCGATCACGGCGGGCTCGCTCTGCCAGCCGAGCAGGTACTGGCTCTGCACGAGGCGCACGAGGCCGTTCTCGATCTGCGCGCGCCGCCGCTCGTCGCGCTCGCGCAGGTAGGCGAGCACCATGTGGAGGCGCGTGCGGCAGTCGAGCGCGGCGAACACGGCCGGCGCGAAGCGCGCGCGGAGCGGCCAGCAGTTGTTGCGCACCACGGCGCACGCGGCGTCGACGGCCACCTCGCAGTTGGGGCGCACCTCGAGGCGGATCAGCTGTCGGAGCGCCGCCGCGTACGCCTCGGTGTACTGATTGACGAGCTCCTCGTGCTCCGCGTCCACCTGGTAGAGGTAGTCGCCGCTGTAGGCCACGCCCTGCCAGATGTACTCGCCGGGCCGCGCCGCGAGGAACGCCTCGCGCGGTATGGCGCGCGGGAAGCGCGCCACGATGCGCGGCGTGCCGTGCGCAGCGCACGCCTCGTCGACCGACGCCCAGAAGTCGCTCGGGTGGCGCTCGTCGGCGGGCGACGCCACCGCGGCGATCTCCGCCGGGAAGAGCAGCACCGCCTTGCTCACGAAGCGGCCGTGCTGCGCGAGGTCGTGCGTCTCGGCGAGGTCTCGCTCGAAATCGGCCAAGTCCACGTCGTCGGGCTCCTGCACAAAGTAGAAGAGCAGCGCCGCGAAGCCGTGCGCGCGGTCGGGCGGCGCGTACTCGGCGAGCCACTCGCGCACGGGGCGCTCGTCAAAGGTGCGGTGCGCGTCGCCGTCGAGGAGCACGGGCCGCACGGCGCCCCACGGGATGAGCGTCTGCACCGTGTTGGCGCGCTCGCTGTTCGCCTTGGTGTTGGGCACGCGGCCCGCGCGGATGTCCTCCTTGAGCTTGCGCCGCTCGGCGGCGAGCTGCCGCGCGACCTCCTCGTACTTGTTGCAGTACCAGTAGCCGATGAAGGCGTTGTAGAACCACGAGCGATCGGCGCGCGCGCCCGTGGGCATCGCGCGCCCATCGGGCAGGCGCTCAAAGACGCGCACCTGCGCCCAGAGGCAGCCCTCGGCGATGAAGTCGGCGAACGACTGGCGCGACGACGAGTCCTCCAGTAGCGAGGGAGGCACGCCGGGCGCAAAGTGGGCGTGCCGCCCGTTCGCCGCCATGCGCTCAGCAAAATGCCACCGTAAAAAATACGCGCGCCTCTCGAGGCGCGCGAAAATTTACTGAGGGCGGCGTGGCCCGAAATCGCCGAAAAAATTGCCACCGCGGCGGACGACTACCGCGGGCGCCTCCGCCTGCCCACGCGGCCCGATGACGACGGCACGGACGAGGCGGCGGCTGGCGTAGGCGCTATGCCGACGGTCCAGGAGGCGCCGCCGCCCGAAGCGGCACCTCCGCCCGAAGAGGCGCCTCCGGAGGAGCAGGACCACGGCTCCGAGGCGCTGCCGCACGTCGACAAGCCGCACGCGGATCACTTTGCCGAGCACGTCCCGCTGGCGCTCGTGAGTGGCAACGAGGAGGCGTGCATCACGATCAACACGCAGCGCTTCATCGTGTCGCTCGACAACGCCGAGAAGAAGGCGCACACCTACTCCTACTCGGGCTACATCGTCGCGGCCTTTGGCCTGCTCGTGCACCTCGTCGTGTTCCTCATGTGCCTGCTGGGCGGCGCGCCGCTCGCCGCCGACATCTACGTGGCGTCGTTCGCCTCCGAGGCCGTGGCCGCGCTCGCGCTGAGCGCGCGCGACTGCACCGGCTCGATGGTGCTGCTGAGCGTCGCCATGATGTGGTGCGGCACGTTTGCGCTCGTCGAGCTCGGCCTCGCCGTCTCGGCGAGCGCCACCAACTGGGTGCACTTTGAGGCGCCCGCCTTCCGCTGGGTGGCCACCGCGTTCACCTACGTGCACGCCATCCTCCTCCTCGAGCTGATGCGCTGCCTGGCCAACACGCGGCACGCCAAGATGCAGCTCTGCTACCGCGCCAACCAATTCGAGACCTCGAAGCGCAGCCTGCGCGGCCCGCTGCTCGACGCGGACGCCGCCAAGAAGGGCTCGTGAGTAAAGACTCGGTCTTTACATTGGACTGAGAACCACGAGAAAGACGAGTCGCCCGACGAGCCAAACGAGCGCCACCAGCAGCGGAACGAAGCCGAACGTGTAGCAGGCGTAGTTAAGGAGCTCGGACGTAGCGGTTGGTTGGGGTTTGCGCAGCTTGGCGAGGCAGCGTTGCCGGTCAAACTTGAGGCGCTCCTCGACGTAGAGGTCCCACGCGGGCGTGCCCCTGAGCAGTGCGTCGCTCACCGGCGCGAGGTGTCGCTTGAAGATGCGGTGCATGGCGTCGGTGTACGGCTCGCCGAGCTCAGCGAGCGGGCCGTGGCGGAGGCGCGACACGAGGTTCTCGAGCTGCACTATCTGCGTGGGGCGCAAGTCGAACGCAAGGTCGTAGTAGCCCGCCGCCTTCCATGCGCGCCTCAATTGCTTCTCGGTGAAGCGGAACGGCTCGTTGTTGGCGGGCCTGGCGGGCGCCGCCGCCGTGTCGCAGACGTGCGGCTTGGCTTCGGCCATGCGCGTGGCGAATGGAGAGAGGAAAAAATGTGATTTCATTTTTTTTCTTTCCGCCACGCTAGTCCCACAGCATCGCGAATGGACAGCGAGGCTGTACGAAGGGCATGGGTCGGCTCGGGCAGCCCGCCGCGGCCAACTCGAGGCGTAGAGCGCAGCCGTCGCGCCGAGTCTTGATGTACACCGGCGAGCCGGCCACGCAGCAGTTGGGCCATTCACGTGACCCGGCATCTGCGATGCAGTCCGCCGTCAGTAGTTCGATGCGCTCGGTGAGCCACTCGGCCATTGCATCGAGTTGCGCATAGATGGTCGCCAGCGTGTCGTTCTGGCGACACTCTTGCTCGCTGCGCGTGGGTTCGGGCACCATGAGCGGGTAGCTGCGGGTGGCGCACAGTGCAACGCAACGCGCGCCCTCGCGGAGGCACGGATCGAGGGCACGCAGGCGAGTGAACTCGCGGTGCACGAGCGCGGCGACGTAGAGCGCCGCAACCGCACAAACGAGCCCGAGGAGGTTGTCGGTCGACGTTCGCATGACAAGTGTGCGGGAGTTTTTTTTCTCAACTGGCAATCAATGGGCACGCGTGGCGCGTGGCGCACGCCTCCGAGCAGTACAGGTCGAGCGAGCCGTTCGCGTGTCGCACGCCCACGACACTCGCGGGCTTGGACGTGTCGCAATTGGCGCACGTCGCGCTCCACCGCCAGCGCTTGCCCACGATGACGGGCGTGCGCGCCGCCGCGACGATGAGGTGTTCCTTCAGTACGAGGCCGCGTATGCTCGAGGCGGTGCGCACGAAATACTCGGCAGGACCGCGCGGACGCACCGGGTAGTTTTCGTTCGAGTTGCGCACCTCGGTGCTCGCCACGCGCAGGTGCCAGCTGCTGCACACGATCATGTGCGAGCTTCCGGCAAACTCGAGCGCGGCGATAAACTGCGGCGTGAAGCTCAGACCGCGCACCTGGTCCGTGAGGAGGCGGTACTCGGCGTCGGTGAGCGCGCCCTCTGTGGGCGCGTCGCTCGTGATGATGTCCGCGATGCGCTTGGCGAGCTCGTCCACCAATTGATCGGCGCGCGTTCGCGTGGCCACAAGCGTGAGCGGCCTGCGTTCGGTGCGCAACACGATGTAGCGCGTCTCGTCGGCGCCGGCAAGGTCCGCGTGTTCGTACGCGAGGTACATGCGCGGCCCGTTGAGACGGCGTAGCTCGCCAAAGTAGCGCAGGTGCTCGATGGGGGTGGCCGTGCGCAGCGCCCAGCTGTTGTCGGGCACGGGGCGCGCCGCCGCCTCAATGAGCGCGCCCATGAACGCCACGCTGAAGCCGTCGAGCTCTGCAACGGATTTGAGCAGCGCGAGCTGTTCTTCGGTGAGCGTCACTCCGTCCGTGGCAAGCAGACCATTGGCAATGTGCGTGGCGAGTGCCTGCATCACGGTGGTGATGATTTTTTTTTGCACAATCGATCGGTTTTACTTGGCGAGTGTGGCAGGCACAATGTTGCGGCGCGCGAGCTCGGCGCGGATCTCGGTGCTGCGCTCGAGTAGCACCGCCTTGCTGTCGTACGGCACGATCAGCGCGCGCCAGTAGCGCGCGTAGGCCGAGTCGTCGCCGCTCGCGCCGATCGCCTCGGCGCTCGCCTTGGTGGCGCTCGGCAGCTCGACCGGTTCGATCAGGCGCGAGCGCATCGTGACGGCGGGCCGCGCCGCGTCGCACAGCATCCTCTTGGCGCGCTCGACGCGCTCGTTGGCGGCGCGCTCAAAGTCCTTGGGGCGGTTGCGGAAGCCAACGAAGCGCAACTCGTCCATGAGCTTGTCGAGCGAGAAGACGGCGCGCGCCAGCGCCTGCTCAGGGCTGTCGGGCCACACGATCATCACGGGCTTGCGCTTGGCGTCCGCGTTCACGAGGTGCCACATCAGCGCGCGCGCCTCCAGTAGCTTGGCGATGCCTACCTGTGTGCGCCGATAGACCTCGCCGAGGTCCTCCACGTCGTACCAGCGCTTCGTGTCGGCGTTGTAGTCGCACGCGCGCACCCTGCAGACCGAGTATTCGCGCCGCAAGAACTCGAGCGTCACGCGCCAGTCGCGCGGCGACTGGTACGCCTCCTTGCCCGGCAGCCGATTGAAGTAGTGCTCTGCATCGTAGTGTTGCGCTTCGTCGCACTCGAGCATGATGCGCGCGTCGTGGTAAACGCCGTCGGCGAGCATCTCGACGTGCGCCGCGTCGGGCCAGCCCAGTGTGTGGATCGCGGCGAGCGTGAAGAGCGCCTCGGCGTGCTTGCTGCGCGGCAGCGGAAACTCGTCGCCCGGCAGGAACATGTCCACCGTGCCGTCCGCGTTGATGGCGCGGATCGGGTACGCGAAGCGCTTCTTGCCGTGCAGCGCGCCGCCCGCGGCGAACAGGCGCTTCACGCGCGGATCGTCCATCGTGAGCGGGCGCATGTCGTCGGGCCAGTCGCGCCCGCCCCTGGGGCACGCGCCCGGTATGCGCACGGTGGCTTGCATCTCTACTACAACGGCGCGGTGGAACGTATAGAGGTGTTTCTTTAGTTGCGCAGCCTTCGCCTTAGGCACGGCACACAGAAGGCCGTGCGCGTCAGGTACATGCGCCCCGACGGCACCTTGAGCGGGTAGGGGCCCGCGCGGGCCCTCGGTCCGAGGCAGAGGATGCACTTGCCCGGTGCGCGCGCTTCTTCACGGCGTGCCCAGTAACAACGCACGCGCAAGTCCTCGCAGTAGATGCAGTTGGGCGCCGATAGGATGCAATTGTCGCAGCGAACCATAAGCGCGAGAAAGCCATGTATTTTGCTCGCACGCGCGCTATTTGACCACCACGCTGCTCCGCGCTGCTCCGGATAGTGGGGTGCTAATAAATTTACGGCACGCGGAGCGACGCGCGGATGCGCGCAATTTCGGCGCGCTCCGCCGTGCCGTACGTGACACGGAGCACGCGCTGGATCGACACCTCGAGCGCTTCCTCGGGCGCGTCGAAGGCGCGCGCGAGACTCGCGCAGCCGCGCACGCTCGAGTCGCCGCACGCGTGGGCCGCGCAGTAGCACGTGTTGGGCATGATGCGGCGCACGGCGGCGAGGCTCGCGTAGTGCAGCACACGTTGCCTCGCCTCGGTGAGCGCCCAACCGGCGTGCCGTGACTTGTTCGACAAGTAGTGTTCGCGCAGCACCTTGGCGCGCCCGAGCATGGTGGGCACGTCCGAGTTGTTAGCGTACAAGGCGTCCTGGACGCTGCGCTCGCCCATGGCGCCCGCAGGGTGTGGCGCGCGCCCGCGTATCCCCACGGTTTGTGCGCGTGCCCATCAATACTTGTGTGCGTGTCCCCACGCTTTGTGGGGCTAGGCTCTATCCCCACGGTTTGTGTCGCGTTTTGCTCACGACAAATTTGGACGCGCGACAGCTCCCCGATATCGCGGCTCAAGCACCCTTGCGTGCTTTGTGCGGTAAAGTGAGTCTCTTTTTTTTTCATTCGCTGCTGCTAGTGTCCGATTCGACTGATCCGCGCGACTTGGCGCGCTTCCTTGGCTTGGTGGCGGGCGCCTTGCGACGCTTGGGTACGGGCGGAACATCTTCAGCCGCGATCGCGGCCTGGCCGTCGCGGCAGACGCGCAACGCGTATCGCTGAAAGAGTGCCTCCTGTTGCGGCTCAAACTCGCGCCGAATCTTTTGAATCCGTTCTCGATGTGCAAGATTCTCTGCCTCTTCGGCAGCGCGAAGCTCGGTTTCTTTGTTACGGATGGCGAGCGCGACTTGGGCGGTGCCGTTCGTCAGCCGCGTAGCCACGACACGTTCGGCAACGTCGAGGAGCGCTCGCTTTGCTGCGCTCTTCACCGAAGACGTGATATGCTTGCCATTGATGGTCATGATAGGTGTGTCCATCGTGCCGCACACTCTCGAGGCGATGAGGCTTCTGCAGATGTCGCCGCCACCCATGACACAGACAACGTAGTGCTGGTCCATGAATACGAGGTACTCTTGGTCGGACACGTAGCGAAAGTGGATGGCCGCCTTTGCGATGCGCGCGAGCTGCTCGCGCGGTAATAGCGCAAAGTTCGCGCGGGCGTCGCCCACCGTCGCAAAGGCGAGCAGAATGCCGTGCGGGGTGTAGCCGATGCGCTTGTCCTTGCACTGAACCGCCTCAGAGAGCTCGTCCAGTCGCGTCGTGCCGGGTGTGGACGTCTCTGCCAGTACGTGGCGCGTCGGCGTGCCTCGTATGACGACTCGCGGTGGCTCGCGTGCCTCGCTGTCCTCATCGTCTTCGTCCATGATGTTCACCATGGGCGTCTTTGGCGCGAGTGACATGTGCGAGTCGCTCATGACGGGCGCGGTGCGAAAAAGCGCTACTCTGTAGTGGGGAGCTGCTGAAAGGTTGGCGCGCACTCTGTTGGGGTGCTGAAATTATCGAATTCCACACAGAAATCGTATGGTGTGCTGGGGTGCTAAAATGTCAAACTCCACACAGAAATCGTATGGGGTGCTGAACGTGCCGCTTTCCACGCAAAACAACTACGTCCCCGGCGCTGAAATTGTTGCACGCCCATGGAGATGGGGAAACCGTCGACGAGCGATTCATTCAACACAACAAAGGCCGCTCACATCAGAGCAGTGCCGCGCCGAGGCGCGGCACGCTGAAGGCAAGCTCACCGACCGTATTCAGTTCCTTCTTGACGCGCTCGTACTCTGCGTCGAGTTCGGCGCGCCTCGCGATGGCACGCTTACTGATGTGCGCGAGCGTGCGCTCGGCCACGGCGACAACACCGGCGATTAGCTCGCGGTCGTTGCGCGCCAACATGTAGACCGACTCAAAGTGCTGGTAGCCGTCCCAGGTGTCGCCGCACTCCCAGCGGCGCAGCCAATGCGCGATGTCTTCGCGGCGCTTGGGGTGCGCGCTGGAGCGGTGGTACATCATGAAGCCGACGCCGGCGGCCATGAGCAGCGCGCAGTCGCGGTAGTTGTCGATCGAGTCGCCGGGCCAGAGCTGCTCGGGCTTCTCAGCGTAGATCGCCACGGGGTGCGTGTGCGAATACTGGCGCGAGTAGTCGGCCAGGTCCCACTCGCCCTTGGCGGGGTCGACGTTGTACACGACGGCGCCGGCGCCCACCGAAAAGTGCGTCGAGTGCGACTTGGCCGACGGCCCGATGCACAGCACCCAGCACTTGTTCGCCGGCACGGCAGAGTCCTTGAACGTCAACTCCTGGTCGCCGCCGGCGGCGACGAGCTCCGCGCCCGCCTTGTGCAGCTTGAGCTGCCAGCGCTTGAAGGCGCCGGCGGCCCACGCGGCGATGGTCTCGGCGTGCGTCTTCTTACGGGCGACCATCTCGAGCCGCTCGGCTTCGTACGCGCGCTCCTGCTCCTCGGTGAGCTCCGCTTTCGCCTTCTTGGCGCGCTCCTTCGTGCGAGCCCGAAACTCGTCGATGATGTCTCGCGGGACAGCGCTCGCCTCGGGCGCAGACTTGCGCTTGTTCTTGGCTGGGCTGGTCGCGGCAGCAGGCTCCATGGTGCGAGCGAATCGAGTGTCCTCGACAAGCTTCATTTCTTTTTCACTTGGATTTCTTTTCGGCCACGTAGCGCGCGTATTCGGCACGCGCGTGGCGCATATGCTCGTCCCGCGCTCTTTGCGCGCGTGCGCGCTCCTCCATCGTGAGGTTGAGGCCCTCGCGCACGATGGGAACGATCGCGAGTTTGCACACTCCGAGGCACGCCACGACGCAGTAGAGCGCCACGGGCATTGACACGCGTCGTTCCTCCGCGATGCTCAGCAGTAGCCACGCCAGGGAACTGCTGCATAGTAGTAGCGCCGCCGCCGCTTGGAGCGGATGCCGCGTGACGTAGAGCAGGTAGTGCAGATGCATGAGGCAAAAATCGGCGCGGGCGCAAAATTTTCGCCACAAGCCAGTCGCGATGCCCAAGGGTGCGCGTCGTGCCTTCGCGTTGCGCTCGAGCATGCCCGTGCACGGCCCGGACGCCATCCCGCCCGAGGCAAAGGTGGCGCCGTTCGGCGCCACCGCCATCCACTTGCTGCTTTTCGGCAAGCAATGGAGCAACCTGCTGCACTCGGCCAAGTCGAACGTGGTGTGCATCTCGTCGGTGGAGCTTGGCGTGAGCTACTACGAGTGCAACGCCGAGCAGTTTCGCGCGCTCCAGACACAGGTCACGACGCTGGCGCCCGCCGAGAACTACCTCACGCTCAAGCACGAGCACTTTACGCTGGTGCTGTGCGCGGCTCACGTCGAGGAGGTGCGCGTGCTAAGATCCCGCACCGTCAAGAAGCAGAAGCTCCACTACATTACGGTGAGATACAAGGGCGCCACGCCCGCGCTCGACGCCACGCAGTGGTGCGTCGAGGATGTGGCGCAATTTCGCCAACTCGCGCGCCACGCCGGCGTTAAGGTTGTGTGATAAACGTAGTCACCACTTGCCGAGCAGCACGCTCGACTGGCTGGCGGCCGATGGAGTGACGCAGTGCTTCACGCGGTACTGAAAAATGTCGTTTCGGTGCTCTTGGCGAGCGCTGCGCACGAGTTGCTGGCCCTCGAGTATCGCCTCCTCGATGGGCCCAACGACCGTGACGGAACACATCGGCACGGGCGCGTGCAGGCCGTCGGGCCGCGTCCGGTAGCGTAGCAGCACAACCTCATAGGGCATAAAGAAGCGGACAAAGCGGAAAAAGCGCTCCCAACACGCCTACCTTTTTTTTCTCCCATGCCGCCACGCAACCGCGCCCGCCTCCCACGCGGAATCCGCCTGCGCAGCGACTGGAACAAGGGACGCGTGAGCAAGCAGAAGGCCTACGGCAAGTGCATCCGGGCGTGCACCGAGCACGCCTCGTGCGTCGCCGTGTGGTGGAGAACGCGCCCCGCGCGTCTAGAGTAAAGCGTTCATTTCTCTACATCACGCGAGGCGCTCTCGCGCATGCGTTGGCGCTGCGCGTGCGCGCGGCGCCGCTCGTAGGCGGGGCAGAACGAGAAGCTGTGCCAGCGGCGGCACTCCTTGCAGACGTGCGGACGGCCGAAAAGGCACACGAGCGCGCCGTACACGACGGTGACGAGGAGAAGCCCAAGCGCCGATCCAAAGGCGACCCACTCGAACGCGGAGGGCATCCTCTTCTCGGCCGGTCGACGACAAAATGTGGCCGTCGCACCCGCCGGCGCGGGAGAAAAAGGCCATGGCCGAGTCGAGCGCGCCGATGACGCCCATGTACCGCATCGTGATCATCGGCACCAAGCGGAGCGGCAAGCGCACGCTGCTCGCCACGTACGCCGATCGCACCGCGAGCGCCGAGCAGCTGCCGCGCTTTGGCTCGAGCGCGCCGGAGCACCGCGCGCACCAAGACGCGCAGGGCAACGTCAACCTCAACGACGACCAGATCATCCGCCGGCGGCGCATCGGCTCCGTGGAGGTGCTCGTGACGCTGTCGGTGGCGCGCCTCGAGAACTCGCGCTCGACGAACGCCATCGATGCGTACCAGTGGCTGGCGCAGTGCGACGCCGTCGTGGTGCTCTTCGATGCGTTCAACGACAAGAAGCTCTCGACGCTCAACGAGCTCATGCGCCTCTCGAACACGATGCGCAGCGCGGGCATCGTGCGCCAGCAGAACGCGAGCGCCGTGCTCTACCTCGTGCTCGCCAACAAGGCCGACCTGTGCATGCCCGGCGCGGCCTCGCTCAAGGTGCAGGAGGCGCTGCCCACGATGAAGATCGCGGCGCAGCGCGCGGCGGTCTCTGTGCGAGAGGAGCCCGAGCGCGCCGTGGCGCTGCTCGACGAGCTGCTCGCCACGGTCGTCGCAAAGCGCGCGCTCCAGCCGACGCCGAGCGCGGCACTCCTCAGCGGCGGCGGCAGGGCGGAGCGCTCGCCGCTGCCGCTCGGCGACTGCGACACGCCCGAGCAGCGCCGCGCCGAGGCGAGCGCCGGCGTGTCGACCTACGGCAGCGCCACGAACGGCCTCACCATGAGCGAGGCGGTCGTGGTGATACGCTCGGACGCGCCGTCGGTGATCGGCGCGGCGAACGACGCCGCCTCCGCGCGGCGACGCCCGCCGCTGCGCATGCACGACGACGTCGACTGGGAGGAGACGCCCGCGTGCGGCGTCGACATGTGCGGCACGGGCCAGGCGCCTGTTTGTGTATTAGTTTAAAACGCGTCACAGATCTTGGCGCACGCACACACCGCCGCGACATGACGCTCCGGGTGTTGGCGCCGCGCATGCGGCTCGCGTGGCGCGCCGACAGCGAGCACGAACGTCAGCCGCTGATGCGCGTGTTCCTGTCGCAGAATGTGAGTCGCGCGCAGGTGGAGCGCACACTGCCCGAGGAGCTGCACCGCGCGCCGATCACGTTCGAGGCGCTCGAGATGCTCTTCGAGGCGGCCGCCGACGAGGAAGATCCGGCGGCGGCGACGTTCGAGGAGCGCGTGCAGCACGCGTGCATCAACATCGACATCTTTGTGCGCATGACGAACCTGCGCGGCGAGTCGTGTCTGAATCAGGCCGGTTCCGTGCGCGTACCGCTCTACAAGCTCCTCGGCGGCGGCGGCAGCGGCCCCGCGGAGGGCTTCCCGCTGGTGATACCCTCTTGGGGCGACCCGAATGCGAACGGCGCGAACCGCGACGCGGCCATCCTCAACGACAAGGGCACGGTGTGGTTCGACGAGGGCGTGCAGGTGTTCCTGCCGGACGGCGCGCGCGTCCGGCCGCTATCCGCGAGTGCCATCGCCACGCACGAGCAGCTCGACGTGCTCAAGGCGGACCTCACGTACCGCTACTGCATCGCCACGGTGCGCTTCTTCCGCGAGCACGACTACACGTGGCGCACCATCGCCGACGTGAACGCCTTTGTGTACCGCAACCGCGCCGGCCAGCTCCCCGCGTGCGCCTACGTCGGTGCGCGCGTGCCTCCCACCGGTCCGGACTACTTTGAGCGCGCCGCGCGCCTCGTCTTCAAGCGCCACGGCATCCAGCCGGACGCGTTCGACTGGGCCAACGATCCGCGCGGTCCGCGCCTGCTCGCGCGCGTCCTGACGCTCTCGGCCAATCTGCTCGTCTACGTGCCGGTACGTCGAGCTTCTTCTTCCACACGCTCACTCGGAGCGCTCCGTCCAGGACCTGGTGTACTTTCCGTCGGCCAACGAGGCGGGCAAGTTCCTCCGGCGCACGCTCGAGTCGTTCGACTATGCGCGCGCCCGCGGCGGCGGCGACTGCGAGGACATGGCGCTCGAGATCATCCTCAACGCGCTCGAGCTCGCCGCGCTCGACGCGCGCTCCACGCCACTGCCTCCCATCGTGCGCGGCCTCGTGGACCTCTCGAAGCGGTTTGTCAAGTGCATGGTGCTGGGCGGCGTCAGCAGCGCCGAGATCAGCGGCGACTTTGCCTCCGCCAAGGGCATGGGCGCGCACATGTACGTTTATACCTTCTTCATGCGCCTCATTTCCGTCATCATTTCTATATCCTTTTCCCTTTCTTCGTTGCTGGCGTGTTTGCGCCGCAGAGCGCTTCTGCGTTCAAAGAACTTGATGCCAAGAGCTGCTTGGGGGCCTTTCTGGGCGTGCAACAAGTACGGAGAAACACGCTGAAGGAGATCGAACGCCGCGGATCCCGACAGATACAAGCGATTGCGGTCAACGTGGCCGGCGCCGCCAAGGCGCGCCTTGATTCCCTCCAGCAACGGCACGCAACTGCGCTGCGTAATGCTTGCGTGAAGGGAGACCGCTCCGGTCGTCGACTTCTTCAATGATACCGAGCCGTCGGCAGCAAACAAGCCGGATAGGTACGCATCCGTGATGCGTGCCGGATCGACTGTAACTTCGTGATAGGATCTCTTGGCCTCGGATATGGCCCGCGCTACCTCGGCACAGTCGTCGCGGGGCCCACGCATATACGCGGCCGCTCGCGCTGCTTGTGGCGCCTTCGTGATGCCATGGCGGTGGATAACTGCAAGAAGTTCGGCTACGCGATCCTGCTCCTTGAGGCGCCATACCCAGCCGCGCCTTCTTTTCTTGGGGAGCTTTCTTTCGCGGACCGTGCCGCCCCAGTGTTCCTTGAACGGTGCTAGCTCCGGCGCTTCGCCTTGTTGGCAAGACTGCGCAACCAAGATGACCGGCGTACTTCGGCGGCGCTCATTATTTGGCTTGGCGACTCGAATCGAGCCGTCCCCATCGATGAAGCCAGCTATATATTCGTGGAACCATGGCGCGGCCGTGGCGCGCCCCGCAAGCGCCGAAGCCATTTGATTTTTTTTTCCTTTCTTTCACTTCGTTTATTTTTCGATTATCATAGCTTCTGTTACACTGCGCTTACGCGCGTTTCAGGTGGGCCGTGATGGTGCAGCGCTCGCGCTGGGCCGCGTGGTGGCGCGCCGGCAACCTCGTCGACGAAGAGTTTGCGCGACGCGCGCGCCTCCCACCGCCCGGCACGCCCGACAACGACGCCTACCCGTCCGTGTTTGTACTCGAGGTACGCCGGTCACGACCGAGGTCGCGACCCTTTTCTTGCACTTTCTGTTAATTCTTCCGCCGGAGGCCGCCGGCATCCGTCGTATACCGCCGGCATTTTTTCCTTACACTTTCTGTTAATTCTTCCGCCGGAGGCCGGCGCTATCCGTCCTATACCGCCGGCGTTTTTTCTTGCACTTTCTGTTAATTCTTCCGTCGGAGGCCGGCGCTATCCGTCCTATACCGCCGGCCTCTGTCAAATTTTTTTTACACTTTCTGTTCCGTCGGAGGCCGGCGGCATAGGACGGATGCCGCCGGCCTCCGACGGATATTTTGACGCTTTCTGTTAACTCTTCGCGTTAACATCAATTGTCAAATTTGTGTAGAACTACTCGCACGAGCTCTCCCGGGCCGACGACTCACGACGCCACCCGCAGGGCACGGGGTTCCTGCGCCCCGAGGGCAGCACGTCGAGCGAAGAGGACGTCGAGCGCCACAGGCACGAAGTGGGGTACGACACGCTCGTCGGACGGCTGGCAAGATTGGCCGACGGGGGGATGCGAGGCTGGTTCGTTTGATAGCGCGGCGGCGAGGAGTCCTCGTTCTACAAGGTCGTCTCGGTGCTGTTCACGCCCGAGTTTCTCGACGTGGACCCCTCGCGCCGCTTCGTGGAGTTTGCCGTGTGCAAGACCGAGACGGCCACCACGGGCGTGCCGTTCACCGAGTTTATCGCCGGCGCGCCCTCCGTGTCGGTGTGGAGCATGCCGCCGATGAGCGCCGTCGAGACGGCACTGTGCCGCGCGGTGATGAACGACCTGCCGCCGCTGCCGCGGCACGTGGCGCCGCCGCCCGAGTCGGCGCTCACCACCGAGCTGATCACGGGCGGCGGCCGCATCGGCTCGAGCCTCGCGTCGCACGCGTACGCACCCGACGCGCTGCACGAGGCGCGCCTCGTGCACCGCCTGCAGAGCGAGATCGGCTCGCCCAAGCAGATCGGCGAGACGCGCGACGGCGGCGGCGGCGCCATACCCGACGTGCGCACGATCGACATGTTTGCCAAGCACGGCCAGCTCGACGAGGACCGCACGCAGCGCCTCATCGACGCGTGCAACGCGCTCGGCATCCGCCGCGTCGAGTGCACCAAGGAGGAGCCCGGCCGCGGCGGACTGTACGCGTGGCGCCTCACGCTGCACTGCCCGCGTCTCTCGCCCGCGCAGCTGCGCGAACTCAGGGCGCGCATCGCGCGCATGCCGGGCGCGCCCCCGGCGCGCGCCTTTGTCGACGACTATGAGGAGCCGTGAAATGAAACGCGAGACGTAAGGGCGTAACAGTTGCGTCCATGAGCAGGTTCGATATACTGGGACAAATCCAGGAAAGGAAATTCTACGGGTTTTGGAAGGAGGTAAGCGCAAAAAAATTCAAACAATAATGTCACACAAAGCTGCTATTTTCCAATCTTGCCAGCCTTCGGCAGATCCCCCTGCCGTCAAAAGACTTGGAAAATTTTTTTTTGTTTACTGACGCGCCAAGCCAAAGCTCACACGGCGCAGGCGGGCGGCACGCTCGCTCTGGTTCGGCGGGCGGTACACCTTGCCGCCGATGCGAATCACGCCGGCCATGCGCGATCTTCTCAGGTTGAGCGCCATGCGGCCGTCAAAGAGGAAGCGGTCGGCGCGGTAGAGCACAAAGAGCACGACGAGGCCCACGAGCGGCCAGCGCAGAAAGTGCACGCACAGCGCGAGGTGGCCCATGTTGGGCGTGAGGAAGCCGGCGCGCGAGCACGGCGAGAAGTACTTGGTCACGTCGGGCTCGTCCTCGTCGGTGGTCATGTCGTTGAGGAGCGCATAGAAGGCGGCGAGCTCCTCCTGGATGGTGAAGCCCTTGCGCTTCTTGTCGGCCCGGCCCGTGTGCATCGCCGTGCGCGCCATTATCGTGCGCCGGCCATAGTCGGTGAGGATGCAGTGGTTGTAGGCGAGAAAGTCGTGCGCCCAGGTGGGCGCGCGCAGCTCCTCGCGGTGCGTGCTCCTGTTGAGGAAGACGAGCGACGGGTTGTTGAGCGCGTCGATCGGCTCCCAGCGGTTGACGATGTAGTAGAACGCCCACGCCTTCCACACGTAGCCGCTCAGCACAAAGAGCAGCGCGAGCACGAGCAGCGCGTAGGTGGTGCGGCTCGTGAGCAGGTTCACGACGAGGTGCGCGTTGTTCTCGGTGCAGTCGACCTCGACCGAGTGGTTGCACGTCGGGCACGCCGCCTCGAGGATCTGGCCGCTGTTGTTCTCGTCGCGCGCCACCTGGAGCGCGCAGTCGCAGTGCAGCGCCTTGGGCCGCTCGGCGGTGCAGTCCCTGGAGCACACGAGGTAGGGCCGCGCGCACACCTCCGGGTTGACGGCGTACAGCACCGCCTCCTTGCAGTGCTCGCACCGGGCAAACTTGCTGCCCACCTCGCGGCGCCGTTGGCGCGCCTCGCCGCCGCCGCCGGCGTTGTTGTTCACCACGATCGTCGGTTGCGCCGCGGTGCTCTGCGCGGCGCGCACGCCCTCGGCGACGCTCTCGCGCAGCAGGCGCGCCATGAACGCGACGCCATCAGGAGGCGCATCGGTGGCGCGCACGACGGCGCCTGGCGGTGCGGCGTCCGACATGACGCGTCAAAAAAGCTCGGCCCGGGAGTTCTTTTTCGCGCTTGGACTCGAGCCTCTCTCTTTTTTTTGCTGCTCGTGGATGAAGTATGTCGGGCGAGCCGCCGACGCTGTCGATACCCGAGATTGCCGCGCGTCCGGAGCACGTCAACTACCGCACGGCGCAAAAGATGCTGCGCAGCTCGAACGCGCGCATGCAGTGCGGCCTGCTCCTGGTGCGGCAGTACCGTGCGGCGCACGACGCCTCGTACAAGGCGCCCGGAAGCATGAGCTGCCAGTCGTCGTCGCACTCGTCCTAGCGCTGCTGCTCGCGCTGCCGGCGGCGCGCGCCGTGCTGCTGCCGCTCGACCCGGCCGACCCCGCCGTGCTGCACCTCTTTGACGTGTGCCGCGCCTCGCCCGACTGCGCGCGCGCCTTCTACATGTGGACGGCGCCGCCCGCGCCGAGCGACGCGCTCGAGCGCGCCACGTTCGCCGCGCTGCTCGCCCGGCTCCTCGACGGCGAGCCGCTCGCGTCTCTGCCCGACTATGCGGCGTACCCGGCGCTCGCCACGGCGGCCGCCGCCGATCCGGCGGGCGTGGGCGCCGCGCTCGCCGCGTACCAGGACGCGTGGTGGCTCGACAAGCTCAGCGGCGCGACCTTCTGCGGCGGCCTGCCGAACCGCGTCTTCCAGCTCGGCAAGGGCTGCATCTGCGCGCCCGACTCGGACTGCTCCGTGCAGCAGGCGAGCAACATCAACGCGTACGAGTACGTCACCATCTCGGTGCTCGCGGCGTTCAACATCGTCGCCATCGGCGCCGGCGTGTACATGGTGCTGCAGGACCACGCCGTCCCGCGGCGCACGATGCGCGAGCCCGAGGACCTGGCGCGC
>VFQN01001379.1_pt1 | contig 40901 bp, 27 predicted proteins | sample 3512371 | NCBI WGS metagenome assembly VFQN01 (sample SAMN10412370, study PRJNA504923) | tailings metagenome | isolation source: Replicate 2 from Balatoc abandoned mine | place: Philippines: Itogon, Benguet | collected 2017-08-28 | reverse complement strand
CAAATCGCGACGCCGCCCATTCCGCCCTCGCGTTCTCTACATTCCTTCAGGGCTGTTAGGCCACCGGTCACTGCCACATCTCATCATCATGTGTCCAATCCTCGATAATCTGCGCTCGTCTGCTGAGTAAGTCTCCCAACTCGCGTCGGTCACTCGACCCGCCAATCCGCACAGTCGGATGCTCCTCGCCGAGCAACATATAAGCCGACAGCTCACGCCATCGATCTGCAAACGCGGCCAAAGCGGTGCGAGCGTCGGTGGCATCATGGCCGCTGAGATAATCAGTAGGCAAGTCACCGCTGATAGCCCACCACCCAATCGCACCTGGCGTCTTCATGGACTCAACCGTCCAAACAGAAACGTAGGGAGCGATGAACCAATCCGACTCGGACGCAACACCGCGATGCTGAACACCCTGGCTCTCTAAGTAGCGCTGCACATTCGCGCGCTGTTCGGACAACCACTGCGCCTCCAACTTCGGGTCATCGTAATCGTCGCTGCTCATGGCGTGCGGAGGTGGCCTAACGCCAGAGCTCACCGACCGCCGCCGGAAGCGGGGGCTGGCCGCGAATCCAGGGTCCGATGAATCGGTGTGCCCGAACTCGAAGCGGGAAGCGGTGGTTCGTGTGCAGCGATTTGTTCGGCGATGGGCACATGGCTGGAATCGGAGGCTCAGTCATCCTGGAGAACAATCCCTGCAATTGTCATCACGTGAAGTAATGCAAGAACTCCGAGCGCCCGCAACCATCCCGGTTTGGGACGCAAGGAGTATGCAATGATGGGAATTGCGAAGAGCAGTAGGTATCCCGGGATTAGCACACACCGCAATACCGAGACATTCACGTGGCCTGCCTTGGCCACCAACTCAGCCAAAAAGCGTGGGACACAAGTGAAAAGGTCGCCGCCACCGTCCACAACCCAAACGTAGGAGAACGCAAAGAGCCCTGGAACAAGCGGGATGAGTATGAGGCGGAGAAATCTCATGGTTGTGTTGTGCCCAACTTTGTGTAGACGGTGTATAGGCTGAGCGAAGGGGTTTGAATGTGTCAATAGGTAAGCCTGTTGGACAGATAGACTGCAAGACGGGACTTCCTGCCGTCGCGGCGATTGTTTGGGAGTGGGATCGAGTCATTGGACTGCGTGGGGACGGTCACCGACCGCAACGTGGTTCCGGTGCGATTCAGCAGGGAATCCGCCCCACTTCCGTTCGTGGACGATCCCGGTGCCATGTTTTCAACGTGATCGGATTTGCCGTTGGGCATCTTCAGACTGCCCCGCTTGGGCGGCGCATCGGGAACCCAGGCTTCGACGCTGGACGTACTTCGCGCGACTCAGGCCAACCGAGGACTGGGGCCGTTGGTGCTTCCGGACAATCGTTCGCTCGTGATTTCGATCTCGGTATCGATTCGGAGCCCCATCCGGCCGGCCCCACCCCGATGGGCCTCGCGCGCGGTTGTCCCGGCTCCGCCCTTCCCGGGCAAATGCCTCGCCGGCGGGAATGGCCCCGGCTAGCCTCTTCGCAGGGTTTATGAAGAAGCTCGAACCGCTCGTCGGCATCATCATGGGCAGCGACTCCGACTGGCCCACGCTCCAGCAGGCCGCGGAGGTCTGCGCCGAGTTTGACGTGCCGTTCGAGGCGCGGGTGGTGTCGGCGCATCGAACCCCCGACGACATGGCCCGGTACGGCCGCACTGCCGCGGGCAGGGGACTGCGGGTGATCATCGCCGGGGCCGGCGGCGCCGCCCATCTCCCGGGCATGATCGCCAGCCACACCACCCTCCCCGTCATCGGTGTGCCCGTCCAAAGCCGCGCCCTTCAGGGCCTGGATTCCCTGTTGTCGATCGTCCAGATGCCCGCCGGCGTGCCGGTCGCAACCGTGGCCATCGGCGCCGGCCGCAACGCCGGCCTGCTCGCCGTCCAGATCCTCGCCACCACCGACGAACGCCTGACCGCCCGACTCCGGGCCCACAAGGACGCCATGGCCCGCGAGTCACGCGCCAAGACCAGGAACCTCGCCCTCAGGAACGACAAGGCCTGATTCCCATCCCTGCCCGCCGTCCTGCGGTCACGGCTTCAGCAGGCGCTCAGGTCTGCGCACCACCACTCCCCGACCGCCCCCCGCGCGCACCCTGAACCGCCAGCCACGCCCAACCGGCCAGGAAGAAGACCCCGCCCACCGGTGTGACCGGCCCCAGCCAGCGCATCCCGGTCAACGCCAGCGCATACAGGCTCCCGGAAAAGAGCACCGCTCCCGCCAGGAAGCACCACCAGGGGCCGCGCCGGAACGGCGTGCCCAGGCTCAGCCCGGTGAGCACCACCGCATGCACCAGGTGGTAAAGCACCGCCGTCTGCCAGGTCGCCGTCGCATCGTTCCGGGCCAGAATCTCCTTCAGCCCATGGGCCCCGAAGGCGCCCAGACCCACCGCCAGAAACCCCACCACCGCCGACACTCGCAGCACGCATCCGGTTTGCACCCGGCCAGTGTAGCCGTCCGCCCGAAATCCTCCACGGCCTTGTTCGTCCAGGGTTTCGGCTCGATCCCGGAACCCAGGATGCCTACCGTCCCCGAGTTCCCCGTTCCCATGCCGCAGCCCCCGCCCGATCCGATGGCTTTCGAGCCCCTGCCGCGCAGGACGTTCCTCCGCCGCGGGGTGAACGGTCTCGGCACCCTGGCCCTCGCCAGCCTGATGCAACCCGCCTCACTCTGGTCCTCGGATCCGCCCCCACCCAACCCCGCCGCCCGCGGAGCCATCCATCCCCTGCCCCTGCCCCGGAAGGCCAAACGGGTCATCTGGCTCACCATGGCCGGCGGCCCGTCCCAGTTCGAAACCTTCGACCCCAAGCCCAGACTCGCGGAACTGCACGGCACGCCGATGCCGGAAAGCCTCACCCGCGGCCAGCAACTGGCCCAGCTCCAGGGCGAGAAACTGTTCTGCCAGGCCCCGGTCTTCCCCTTCGCCCGGTTCGGTCGCAACCAGACGGAGATCTGCTCGCTCTTCCCCCACCTGGGCTCGGTCCTCGACGACATCTGCCTGATCCGGTCGATGACCACCGACGCCATCAACCATGACCCGGCCCACATGTTCATGAACACCGGGTCCCAGATCGCCGGCCGCCCCAGCATGGGCGCCTGGGTCACCTACGGCCTCGGCTCCGATTCCCAGGATCTCCCCGGCTTCGTCGTCGCCGTGTCCACCGGCAAGGGGCGGTCCCCCCAACCCATCGCCGCACGCCAGTGGAGCAGCGGCTTCCTCCCCGGCCGCTTCCAGGGCGTCCAGATCCGCGGCAGCGGCGAACCGGTCCATTACCTCGCCGATCCTCCCGGCATCTCACGCGACCGCCAGCACGCCGACGTCGCCGCCATCAATGCCCTGAACCGCCAGCTCCAATCGCGGACCGACGACCCGGAGATCGCCACCCGCATCGCCCAGTACGAAATGGCCTTCCGCATGCAGGCCAGCATTCCCGACCTTGTCGATTTCTCCGACGAATCCCCCGCGACGCTCGAGGCCTACGGGTGCCGGCCCGGCGACGGATCCTTCGCCTCGAACTGCCTCCTGGCCCGCCGACTCGCCGAACGCGGCACCCGCTTCATCCAGCTCTATCACCGCGACTGGGACCACCACAGCCAGCTCCGGGAGGAACTCCCCCTCCGCGCCGCCGAGGTCGATCGCCCCTGTGCCGCCCTCATCCGCGACCTCCAACAACGCGGGCTCTTCGACGAAACCCTGGTGGTCTGGACCGGTGAGTTCGGACGCACCCCCATGGCCCAACGCAACAAGGGCACCCTCGGCCGCGACCACCACAACAAGGCCATGTCCATGTGGATCGCCGGCGCCGGCATCCGCCGCGGCCTCGTCTACGGCGCCACCGACGACCTCGGCTATGCCGCCGTCGAAAACCCCGCCACCGTCCACGACCTCCACGCCACCATGCTCCACCTCCTCGGCATCCGGCACGAAACCTTCACCGTCCGTTTCCAGGGCCTCGACGCCCGCCTCACCGGGGTCGAACCCGCCCGCGTCCTGCACGGCATCCTGAGCTGATTCCCAGGCGGACGCCCCCGGAGGATTCCCTGGTCCCGGAAATCGCACCGCCGCATCACCGGGTGCCACCGGTGTTTCTTCACCCGCACAGGTCCTCCGTTCCCAGTTCGGCCTTGTCTCATCCCCTCTCGCCGTTAGTTTTTCGCATCCCCGGCATCATGAAACCGACTTCGCGCCGCCCTGCTTTCGCAGCCTTCACCCTGATCGAACTGCTGGTCGTCATCGCGATCATCGCGATCCTGGCCAGCATGCTCCTCCCCTCGCTGGCCAAGGCCAAGACCAAGGCCCAGGGCATCCTCTGCCTCAGCAACCTCAAGCAGCTCCAACTGGGCCACCACCTCTACACCGACGACCACAACGACGTGCTGGTGCCCAACCTGGAACCCGGGAACGCCGAGGGCAACTGGATCAAGGGCTGGCTCGACTTCACCGCCAGCGCCGACAACACCAACACCCTCTACCTCACCGACGCCCGCCACGCCAAACTCGCCCCCTACTCCGCCCACACCGCCGGCATCTACAAATGCCCCGCCGACCGATCCACCATCAAACGCAACGGCCGCACCCACGCCCGCGTCCGCAGCGTCGCCATGAGCGTCGCCGTCGCCGACCCCACCGGCGGCCCGTGGCTCAACTACAGGGTGAGCCAGCCCAGGTTCAAGGTCTTCATGAAGGGCACCGACTTCAACGTCGGGTCCCCGTCCATGGTCCACGTGTTCGTCGATGAACACCCCGACAGCATCAACAACGGCGCCTTCGGCGTCTGGATGGCCGACCCCGCAAACCCGGCCCGCGCCTGGATCTTCGATTACCCCGCCAGCAGCCACAACGGCGCCTGCGGCTTCTCCTTCGCCGACGGCCACGCCGAGATCAAGAAATGGGTCGATGGCCGCACCAAGGCCCCGGTGAAGTACAGCAACACCCTCACACTCGGCGTCGATTCGCCCAACAACCGCGACATGGTCTGGCTGTCGGAACGCACCTCCGTTCCGGAATAGTCCAGTCCGCCCTGGCCGCCCGCCCGCCCGCCGGAGCGGCCCGCTCCCTCCAGGCCCTTCCGAACCGCGGAAGGGCCGTTCCGTTTCCCTCGTCGGTTCGCTACGGTCCCACCACCCGCAGCTTCACCTGCGTCGGCTCGTACACGACCTCGAACCGCTTCCCTCCCGGCAAACCCGCACCCGCCACGTTGTCGAACCCCCCGACCATGCCCATGCAGGTCAGGATCACCAACTCGGTCCCTGGCGCGGGATCGAAGCCCGGCCCGGGAACGATCTCGAGCGTGCCCCCGAGCAGGGCGCGCCCCGTCACCACGAGCTGGTCGTGGTCGGTCCCGGGGTTCTCACCCCGCACATCCACCGCCAAGACCCCCGAGGCGGCCTGGCGATAGACGGACACGGTCGGATGCGTGCCGATGTCCAGCCGAAGCGTCCCGACGGGCAACCCCGGCGCGATGCGGGCAAGGTTGGTCACCGCGCGACCCGTCACGGTTCCCTGCCCTTCCAGCAGTCCGCCCCGCACCTGCATCGAGGTGTCCGCGGCCACCGATCCGCTCGAGGTCACCCGGATGTTGCCCCCCGCCAACCGCGTCACCCCGTCCGTCTGGATCGCCGGACCGGTCATCGACACCAGCGTCCCGCCGGTGACCTCGATGGTCCCCCGGTTCTGCCAGCCACGCGTGACCTCCGCGTCCGAGGTCCCCGACTTCAACACCACGCCTTCGTTGGTCAACCCGCCCCGCGGGGTCAATCGCGCAATCCCGCCCAGGTCGAGCCTGCCGCCCGGGAGCACCCGCAACGCATACCCGTTGTTGTTGAACTGAACGATTGCCCGCCCCTCCCCGCTCGCGGAATGGGCGATCTCCACCACCCCCGTTCCCGCGCTGTTCACGATGCCCGCAAACACCACCGGGCCCCTGGCTCGGATCCGCCCCGCACCCAGAAGGCGCGCATTCCCAATCCCGCCGCTCGGCGTCCGCTCGCTGTCGAACCTGAGCGGACCGTCCACCTCCATCGCCGTGTTCACCACCAGGTCCCGGTACACCCGCAGCTCCGACACCGTCATCAGCGGCGTCGCCGAAACGGTCATCGTGCTCTGCACATCGATCCGCCCCCGAACCTCCGGTGCAAACCCCGAGAAAATCGCGGACCCGCCACGGATGTCCCAGATCCCGTCGCTGCGCACGGTCCCGTTGAAGGTCATTTCGCCGGCGACGGAGTTCGTGCCCGCGACTTCGTACGCGCCGGACATCACCCCTCTGGAGAGCGTGACGTTCCCGTTCCCGTGGACCCTCGACGCCCTTCCGAACGCGTCCTCGCCCATGAAAACCAGGCTCCCGCCCTCGTCCACGCGATACTCGCCGAGCTGCTGCGATGGGCCATGCGGTGAATAACCCGGACCGACGTGCAGGAACCCACTCCGCACCTCGACCCGGCCCGCCTGTTGCAGGCGGCTCCCGTTCAGCAGGTGGTAACCGGCTCCCCGAACGATGATCAGCCCCTCGTTCACCAGATCGATCGTCGAGGCGATCGCCGAACCGATCCCGATCTGGCTGTCGTCCATCTCCACCACAGCGCCGGGGCGATTCCAGAATCCGATGGACCGCACGACCGTGCTCCGCAGGAACATCGTGGCCGATGGCCCCAGGATGAGCCGGCCCTCGTTCACCAGTTCGATGTCCTCGAACGAGGTCGATCCCGGAATCCGGGTCTCCCCACGGAACACCGCCCGACCGGCCCTCCACCAGGCGGAATGGATGGTCAAAGGCGCCGTGAACTCCGCCACCCTTCCGATCTGCAGGGTCGATCCGCCGTCGAACAGCATCGGGGTCTCAGCCGTGAGCTCGTGAACCGCGGCTCCCCCGCGCACCACCACCGGCAACCCGTCCGGCACGGCCACCCGCACGAAGCTGTCGATGGCGGGAAGGTGCCCGAACGACCAGTTCGTGGCCGTCGCCGGATTCGAATCCCAAACCCGGTTGGTGCCCACCAGCATGCCCGTCGCCTGCACCCGGAACGACCACCCCGCCTCCGCGGCCATGCCATTCCCAGCCCGGTCCGCCGCCGCCGGCAGGATCCGCGCACGATAAACCCCGACACCCAGCGGGGCATCCGGCAGGAACCGGAACACCGCCGGGCCATCCACCACGACCGAACCCGACACCGGGGCGTCATCCGCGGTGTCCGGCAAACCGTCCGGCCCGTAGCTCCCCAGCCGGAATGCACCGGTCACGGTGGCGGCGTTCATGGCCTCGTCGAACCGGGCTTCAACCCGGTGGTCCCGCCCCACCAGCAACGCCTCGCCCGGCGTGGGTCGGAACGCCAGCAGCGAGGGCGGGGTGCTGTCCGCGGCCGGATCCACCCGCATTTCCTCGCTCCAGGCCGAGTTCCCGCCGTTGTCGAACGCCCGCGCCCGCACCCGGAAGGTCCCGTCCGGGCCACCGTCCGCCGGCACCGGAAGGCTCACCTCGAACGGAGGCCCGCCCACCGTCGCCACCCGCACGCCTTCCACATGGAAGTCCACATGGCTGACCACGTGGTCGTCGGTGACCTCGGCAACCAGGGTGTACCGACTCGCTCCGCCCGGGGCGTTCTGCCCGGTCCGGACCAGCAGCCGGATGCTCGGCGCATTCGTCCCGGTGTCCCGGCCCGCATAGTTCAGGACCGTCATGCCGGCAGGGCCGTCGGCCACCAACGCAAAACCCCGATGCAGCACCAGCGACTCCGCCAGCCCCGGGGTCCGCAGGGTCGCCACGAAATTCGTGCCCCGGCCGTCCGCCCCAATCCCGTACACCGAAACATCATGATCGCCGTCGTCGGTGCTGTTCGGATCCACCGCCGCCACGGCCAGCACCCCGCCGTTGGGCACGAGCTGCTTCCACCCGGCCTGACGGGTGTTCACGGTCTGCACCAGGACCGGCGACAGCGGCGCCGCGCGGTCGAAGAGATGGTAACCGCTGGTGTGCGCGCCAAAGAGGACCGACCCGGCGCCGCCCAAACGCAGCCGTCGCCCGCCGGCACCGGTCGAACCGGTCAGCGCCACCGTGGCCGCGTTCTGCAACCCGCCTTCGCCCAGCCGCCAGGCCTCCAACCGGCTCGCCTTGAGCACATGCACCCCGCCCGGAAACGCGAGCAGATCCTGCACCGGGATGTTGTCCAGGGGAGTCTCCTGGATCAGCCCGCCGGTTTCGTCCATCAGGACGACCGAACCGGAGGCAAGCCCCGCAAACACGAAACCCGGCACCATCGCCACCGCCCTCACCGATCGGTTGAACCGACGCTGGCCGAGCAACACCGGGTTCAGCGGATCCGCGATGTCCAACAGCACCACGCCCTCGGCGTCGTCCGCCACCGCCACCCGCGTCCCCAATCCGGCAACACCCATCGCCCGCCCGGGCGTGTCCCAGCGCGACCGCAGGACCGGACTCAGCGGGGCGGAGACGTCCACCAGCGCAACACCCGCCAACCCATCCGCCACCACGGCGATGTCGTTCAGCACCACGAGATCCAAGGCCGTCCCCGGAGTGTCCAGCGCCGCCACCGCCCCCAACACCTGCGGGGCGCCATCGTTCGGGTCCGTGCCCGCCCGCACTTCGTCGGCGTCCGACACCCCATCGCCGTCCGAGTCCCGACGCCCGGGATGGGTTCCGACCAGGTTCTCCAACGCGTCGGCCAGGCCGTCGCCGTCGGAATCGGAGGCGTCCGAGGGCAGCGGTTCCAGGGGCGCGGAGGGAATGACCACCGGCGCGCCGATCTCGGCGGCCTGGAAGAAGACCGCCCCCGCGTTGCCGGTCACGGGATCGAGATAGGCGATGGTGTAGAAGCCGCCGGGCGAGAGCACGAGCCCTTCGAAATGCCCCGCGGCGTTGAGCCGGCCGCGCTGCACAAAACCGGAGTTGTGGTGCTTGAGAAGGTAATGATGCGCCCGCGCCGGAAACGCGGCCGAACCGAACGGCGGCGCCAGGATCCGCCCGAGCCGGAGATGCCCGTGAAGCACGCCGTCGAGCCGGTGCTTCCACCCGCGCCGCCGGAGTTCCTCCACCAGATCGTTCAGCGCCAGGTCCGCCTCCACCACGTCCGCCGGCATCGGCCCGCCCTGCAACGAATCCAGCCGGTCGATCATCGCCGTCCATTCGCCCAGGGTGAAATGACCCGGACGCTCCATCGCCACGAGTTCCGCCCGCTCCTCCGCGCTCAGACGCACACCCGCCGGGGTCGCCGCACGCACCCGCTCGGCGAACGCGTCGAAGAACGCGCTGACCAGCGGCACGTCCGCCAGAGAGTTCTCCACGATCTTCGCCGTCCCGGTGAGCCGCTTCAGAAATTCACCCTCCACCTCCCAGAACCGGATCTGCTCGGCGAACCGATCCTGAAGCAGGTCCGCGGTCGCCGTCGCCAACAGGTCCCGCCCCTCCCACCCGCCACCGCCATGCAGCGAAAACGGCCGCTCGCACGGATCCGAGACACCTTCGCAGGGCACCACATGCACCAGCCGCGCCGCCTGCGGAAACCGGCAGCGATCCATGCACTCGCGACGCTCCGGGGTCAGTGAATCCTCCGGGTTCTGCGGACATTTCGCCGGCCCGCCGATGCACCGCAGCCCCGTCTCAAAGGCCGTCCGCTCCGGCTTCTCTCCATCCCCGAAGAGGTCGTCCACGACGTCACCCAGGCATTCCAGGGCACAGAGCGCGTAGTGCCGCCCCTCCCGCGTCGGCACCTCGCAGAAGATGGTCTGCACACAGGGCGGACAGTCGTCGCCGGAGCATTCATGCGGCAGCGGCGGACGCGGCGGACCGGACGCGGCGACGCCGGGCGCAAACCCGTGCCAGCCCGGCTGACGCACGCCCACGCCCGGATCCGTCTCCGCGAACAGACCGTCCGCCGTGATCGTCCCCGTCCCCTGCGCCTCCCATCGCCCGGTGTCGTGGTTGAAACTCCACAGCATGGTCCTCGATCCCGCCGGGGCGCGCACGCCGGTCACCGGATCGGGAAGGTTGGGAAACCGCACGGGCACCGGCCGGTCGAAGTTCTGCGGGCCGTCGGTCTGGATGGTGATCACCACCGGCATTCGCAACCCCGCCGGCAGCGGTTCAGGCAGCCGGTCCGGGGGAACAGCCGCGATTCCCACGCGCCCGCCCCGCACCCCGTTCTCCCCGAACAACGCGTTCGGCGGCACGGCGACCTCAACGCCCTCGAGCTCCGGGTTCTCCCGCACCACCGACTCCGGAAAACCGATCCGGGTGACCTCGGTCGCGCTCACCGTCCGAAGCGCGTCCCCCCCGATCAACGGGAGATAGATCTCCCCCGTGCCCCCTGCCAGGTTGTTGATCCGCCCCGGCACCGCATCCCACGCCTTGCCCACGAACGGATAATAGGCACCACCGGGCCAGACACTGCCCGCGGCGGTCCGACCGTCCACGTGCACAAAGAACCGCCCGGCCGGCGCGGGCGTGAGCCGGAAGAACCCGCTCGCATCCGTGGTGGTCCGAAGCGTCTCCTCCGCACCATCCACAGTGATCGTGACCCCCGCCAGCGGCCGATTCGATCCGTCCGGCAGCCGTTCCGAGGCGTACACCCGGCCTTCCACCCCGGTTCCCGGCAACCCGGTCAGACCGGCGGTCCCGAACTGAAACCGATACACACCTCCCGCTCCCCCGTCCCCATCCGCGTCCAGCGGACGCCCCGCGTCGTCCAGCAACCCCGCTCCGTCGAACGTCACTGAGATCTGTGCGCTCCCGGGCAGGTTCTCCAGGTAGAACAGCGTCACGCTCCGACGGTCATGCGCAACCTCCGCACGCGTGAGCAATCGCCGGGTCCCGAACTCCGCATGGAACCGATCCCCGGCCACCACCGCCCCTTCCGCCAGCGCACGGTCGAACCGGAGAATCGTCTCCCGCGTGACCGCAACCCCGCCCTCGCCCGACTCGGGCGATGTCCCCACCACACGGGTCAATGGCGCCACCCCGGCCCCCTCCCGCAACCGGTAGAACCGCGCCCGATCCCCCGCCCCCAGCGTGACCGAATACCGCCCCCCCGCGGAAACCGCCACCCCGTCCACCGGGTCCCATCGCCCCCCCGGCCCCAGCGACAATGTCCCCTCCAACCCGTACCCGCCCGCCCCCTCCGGCCAACTGAGCCGCACCCGCCCGCCCGCCGTCGTCTCAATCTGAAGCTCCGGCTGCCCCAGCGCCCCGACCAACCCCAGCCAAAGGGTCAACAACCCCGTCAGAACCCGGCTCCTTCGCACGGGCGCGTTCATCGGTACGGCGGTGATCTTCATGCTGATGGGCGAACTTTCCCGCATCCCTTCGCAGCTCGGCAAGCGTCCGTCCCGCTTTTCACCAAGCCCTCCCCCGGTTGACTCGCCGCCACCGGATCCTATCGTGCGGCCCGCATGTCGAAGGCTGCCAGCCAGCAGACCATACGGATCCGCGGAGCACGCCAGAACAACCTCAAGGGGTTCGATCTGGAACTCCCGACCCGCCACCTCATCGTCGTCACCGGCCTCAGCGGCTCCGGCAAGTCCTCCCTCGCCTTCGATACCCTCTACGCCGAAGGCCAGCGCCGTTACATCGAGACCTTCTCCCCCTACGCCCGCCAGTTCTTCGATCGCATGGACAAACCGCGGGTCGACGCCATCGAAGGCATCCCCCCGGCCATCGCCCTCGAACAACGCAACAGCGTCCGCACCACCCGCTCCACGGTCGGCACCATGACCGAGGTCTGCGACCACATGAAGGTCCTCTGGCCCCACCTCGCCCGCCTCCACTGCCGAAAGTGCGGCCTCCCGGTCGCCAAGGAATCCCCTCTCACCGTCTGGGACCGCATCCGAACCGAAGCCGAATCCCTGCCCCACCACCCCCAGGAGGCCCTGGTCACCTTCAATCTCCCCCTCTCCTCCAAACTCGACCTGCCCGAACAACTCAGCCTCGTCACCCGCCAGGGCTTCCAACGCATCTGGCTCCACGGCACCGTCGCACGCCTCGACGAATCCGCCGATTCCCTCGCCAGACTCCAGCCGTCCTCCCTCCACGTCGTCCAGGACCGCGTCCGCCTCGCGCCCTCCCACCGCGCCCGCTTCATCGAGGCCTGCGAACAGGCCTACCACTTCGGCCACGGCAAACTGACCGTCTTCCTCCCCTCACCCCCTCCCAGCCCCGCCACCTCCACTCCCGCCACCCCGTCCTGGAACGAACCCCGCCCGTTCTCACGCCACCTCCACTGCGCCCCCTGCGACATCGAATACAACGACCCGTCCCCAGCCCTCTTCAGCTTCAACCACCCCCTCGGCGCCTGCCCCAATTGCAAGGGCTTCGGACGCGTCATCGGCATCGACTACAACCTCGCCATCCCCGACCGCTCCCGCACCCTCGCCGGCGGCGCGGTCAAACCCTGGCAGACCGCCACCGGCGCCGAATGCCAGGCCGACCTCGTCCGCGCCGCCCGCAAGGCCGGCGTCCCCCTCGATGTCCCCTTCTCCGACCTCTCCCCGGATCACCAACGCTGGGTCGTCGAAGGCGAACCGGATTACGGCAAGGACCGCGAATGGCCCCACGCCTGGTACGGCATCAAAGGCTACTTCCGCTACCTGGAGTCCAAGGCCTACAAGATGCACGTCCGCGTCCTGCTCTCCCGCTACCGCGCCTACACCGCCTGCCCCGCCTGCGCCGGCCAACGCCTCCAGCCCGATGCCCTCCTCTGGCGCATCCCCCACCCCACCCCGCACCAACCCCCGACCCCCCGAAACCCCGCCCCAACCCCGGATCCCACCCCAGGATCCATGTCGCTCGCCAGGTTCTACGCCCTCACCGTCCGCCAGGCGCTCGAGGTGATCCAGAACCTCGCGGCCACCCTCCCCAAACAACGCCCCGCCCAGGACCCCTTCGCCCTCGCCCTCGACGAAGTCCAGGCCCGCCTCCGCTTCCTCGACGAGGTCGGCGTCGGCTACCTCAGCCTCGACCGCCCCACCCGCACCCTCTCCGGCGGCGAAACCCAGCGCGTCAACCTCACCACCTGCCTCGGCACACGCCTGGTCAACACCCTCTTCGTCCTCGACGAACCCAGCGTCGGCCTCCACGCCCGCGACACCGACCGCCTCATCCGCATCCTCCAACGCCTCCGCGACCTCGGTAACACCGTCGTCGTCGTCGAACATGAGGCCGCTGTCATGAAGGCCGCCGACCAGATCGTCGACATCGGCCCCGGCCACGGCAGGGACGGCGGCCACCTGACCTGCTCCGGCCCGCTCCACCGCATCCTCGATCACCCGGATTCCCTCACCGCCGCCTACCTGTCCGGCCGCCGCCGCATCGAATCCCCGTCCCCGCGCCCCGTCCTCCTCCCCGGCGCCGTTCCCGCCGCATCACCAGGCCGCCGCCGCGCCACATCCCCCGCCGACCGCACCGCTTCCATCACCCTCTCCGACGTCCCCGCCCCTTACCGCACCCGCAGTTCCGCCTCCGCCCCCGCGTCCCCGACTCCCCACCTCCGCCTCCAGGGCGTCACCCGAAACAACCTCCGCCACCTCGAGCTTGTCCTCCCCTTGCGCCGGCTCGTCTGCCTGTCCGGCGTCAGCGGCTCCGGCAAGACCACGCTCGTCGCCGAACTGCTCCGCCTGATCGCAGCCGCCAATCCCAAAGCCCTCCGGTCCGGCGACGCCCGGCTCGGCGCCCGCGAGGCCGAACGCGAACCGGGCGACTCCGGTGCCGAGTCCGACGCCGACACCGACGCCCACGCCGGGAGCGGCGACAGCGGCCCTGCGGAATCCAGGGCCCGCATCGAGGGCGCCGAACAGCTCCGCGGCGTTCTCCTCGTCGACCAATCCCCCATCGGCCGCACCCCCCGCTCCAATCCCGCGGTCTATTCCGGCGCGTTCGAGCCGATCCGCGATCTGTTCGCACAATCGGAAGCCGCCCGCCAACGCGGGCTCAACGCCAGCGCCTTCAGCTTCAATTCCGGCCAGGGCCAATGCGAACAGTGCCGCGGCGCAGGCTTCGAGAAGGTGGAGATGCAGTTCCTCTCCGATGTCTACATCCGCTGCCCGGCCTGCGACGGCCGCCGCTACCGCCCGCATATCCTCGAAATCACCCTCACCCCGCCGGACGACACGCCCAGCCCCGGCCAACCCCGGCGCGCCCTGTCCATCGCCGATGTGCTCGACCTGACCGTCGACGAAGCCGTCGCCTTCCTCGCCGGCTTCCCCTGCCGCTACGGACGCCGCGCCTCCGACGCCCTTCGCATCCTCCAGGAGGTCGGACTCGGCTACCTCCCCCTCGGCCAGCCGATCAACACCCTCTCCGGCGGTGAATGCCAACGGCTCAAACTTGCGGGACACCTGGCCTCCGACGCCGCCTCCCTCGACGCACCCGCCGCCCCGGACGCCACCCCGCAGCCCGCCGCCACCACGCTCTTCATCTTCGACGAACCCACCACCGGCCTCCACTTCGAGGACGTCCGCATTCTCCTCCGCGTCTTCCACCGGCTCGTCGACGCCGGCCACTCGGTGCTCATCATCGAGCACAACCTCGACGTGCTCGGGAACGCCGATTGGGTCGTCGACCTGGGACCCGAGGCGGGCGCCGACGGCGGACGGGTGATCGCCGCCGGCCCGCCCGAAGCCGTCGCCGCCTGTCCCGAAAGCCACACCGGCGCAGCCCTTCGCCGGAACTCGGGAAGCGCAGCCACGGGAAAGGGCCGCCGGGCCTAGCCCGACCCGAACCTCCGGGCCCGTGCTGACGGCTTCCACCGCCGCCGACCCAGGCCCCCCATCTTCGCGTGCGTATCGCCTTCCTCACCCACGAACCGTTCCATCCTCCCTCCGGCGGTGGATCCGCCGAGGCGGTCTACCTCGTGTCGGAACTCGTCCGCCGTGGCCATGAGGTCCATGTGTTCGGCCCGGACCTTCCCAACGCCGCCGAGGTGGAACGTCGGTTCAACATCGTCCTGCGACCGTTCCGCACCTGGCGCATGGGCCGCTACGCCTCCCTTCGCACCCCCAAGTACCTCGCCTACCCGCTCGCCCTGGAGCGCCTGGTCCGCCGCACCCTCCTCGAGACGGATTTCGACCTGGTGTTCTCCCAGCACGCCATCTCCGCGGTCACCGCCGGGCGCCTCCGCCGGCGCCTCGGCCTGCCGGTGGTGATGAACTTCCTGGATTGCCTCACCGGGTTCCTCGAAACCTGGCCCCCGATCCTCATGCCCCGACCCGTCGCCCGATCCCTGGTGCGCTACGAACTGGGCATCCCGCGCCGCTCCGGCGCCGAGGCGGTCCTGACGGTCTCCGACGCGCTCGCCGAACGCTTCGTCCAGGCCGGCGTGCCCGCCGAGCGCGTCCACCCGATCTACTACGGCTACGACGCCGCCCGCTTCCGGCGCGAACCCGGCGACCCGCGCCCGGACCCCGACCACCCGGTGGTGGTCATGCACGGTTCCTTCGACCATCACCACCTCGGCCCCGTCGCCCGGGACGCCGTCGCCGCCATCGCCCGCCAACGCCCCAACGTCCGCTTCCGCTTCGTCGGCCGCGAAACCCCCGCCCTCACACGCTTCCTGGCCACCACCCGCGCGGCCTTCCCCAGCCTCCGCTTCGAAACCCCCGGGTTCACCCCCTACGATCACATCCCACGCCTGCTCGCCGATGCCACCGTCGGCATCACCCCCTACGAACCGTCCACCGGCACCCACTGCGCCTTCGTCGCCAAAACCGTCGAGTACCTCGCCCTCGGCATCCCCGTGGTCTCCACCCCCCTCGAAAGCGGCCTTCGCTATTACCAGGGCCTCGACGCCATCACCTTCGCCGATCCACGCGGAGACCGATTCGCCGAGGCCGTCCTCCGCTGGATCGACACCCCCGCGGACCACCGCGACGCCCTGGTCGAACCGGCCCGCCGCAAGGTCGCCGCCGAACTGGACTGGACCGTCGTCTGTTCCCGCGCCGCCGACGTCGTTGAACGCGTCCACGCCTCCCGGCCATCCCGTCCCATCGGCTCACGGCAGCCGAATTGACGCACCCCACCCGCGCAGGCGAGCCTCGGACCCATGGCGGACATGATTTATCCCCGAAGCCCACGCGAAATGATGTGCGGCTGGATCCACCTGCCCCGGTTCATCGACAAGATCCGCCTGCACCTCGCCGGCAAACTCCACCCCGATTACCAGCCCAACCTGGGCAAGGGCTTCGACGGCCAATGGCTCGATGCCGCCGGGGTCAAATTCGATGACTTCGTCGAGGTGGTGAAGGATTCCATCACCGACGGTCAGGTCGCCGATTGGGTCCGCCAGCATGTCCGGAAGTCCGAATCGGAGAAGCGCACCCACGCCGAGCGAATGCTCGCCTACCCGTCCGCCGACGACCTCGCGGGGCAGGCGCGCCTGCGGCTCCGCAAGGAACAGGCGGGCATCGCCGATCGCGAGGAGGTCCGGACGTTCGTGGACTTCATCGACGCCGACGAAAAGCGTCTTTGAGGGCCCGTCTGGTCGCCCCGCGCGCAACCCAAGCCGGGGCGCGTCCCGTTCCACCGGTCACTCGTAGCGAAGGGACTCGATCGGATCCAGGTTCGCGGCCTTCCAGGCCGGGTAGGTCCCGAACACCAGGCCCACGGCCGAACAGACCAGCAGACCGATCAGCGCCCAGTCCCAGGGAATCACCGGGGGAAACCCCAGGAGCAGGGTCGCGAGATTGCCGGTGGCGATGCCCAGCACCACCCCGGCCACGCCGCCGATCTGGCAGAGCGCGATCGCCTCCACGATGAACTGCGTCATCACGTGGCGCTTCTTCGCCCCGATCGCCCGCCGGATCCCGATCTCCCGTGTCCGCTCGGTCACGCTGACCAGCATGATGTTCATGATCCCGATGCCCGCGGCCACCAGCGCGATCGAACTGATCATCGCCGCCCCCACCCGCACCGCCAGGGTCAGCGCCTGAAACTGCCGGACGATCGAGTCGTTCGACAGGATCTCGAAGTCGTCCTCCTCGCCCGGCGGCACCTTGCGCGCAATCCGCAGGATCCCCCGCACCTGCTCCACGGTGGGCTCGTACAATTCCCGCGACCAGGCGACCACCTGGATGGTCAGCCGCCGCGTCCGCCCGTACCGGTCCAATGCCGCGGTCACCGGCACCAGCACATAAGCGTCCTGGTCCTGCCCGAACAACCGTCCCTTCTCCTCGTTCACCCCGATCACCCGGTACGAAATCCCCCCGAGCCGCACTTTCTCCCCCAGCGCACCGCCACGCGGAAACAGCTTCCCCGCCACGCTCGATCCCAGCACGCACACGTCCCGCGCGTTCGACACGTCCGCGTCCTGGATCGGCCTGCCCTCCGCCACCTCCCAGTTCAACGCCTGAAAACTGCCCGCGGTCACCCCGACCAGCGGAATGCCCGGATTCGTCTTCCCCCACCGCGAGGTCACCTCCCCCGCACTCGCCTCACAGGTGATGCCCACACACTTCGCCAGGGTCGCCTTCTCCTCCACCATCCGCGCGACCCGGTACTCGAACTCCTTCCGTCGCGCATACCGCGCCGCCGCACCGGGCCGCCCCTCGATCTGCAACGGGGGAACGCGCTCCACGGAAAAGCTGTTCGCCCCGAGCAGGTTCAGCCGCGACTCGATGTTGCTCTGCAACACCCGCAGCGTGGTCATCACCACCACGATCGAAAACACCCCCACCAACACCCCCAATAGCGTCAGCCCCGACCGAAGCTTGTGCGCAAGGATCGATTCCCACGCCATCAGGAAACTCTCCCGAATCTCCGCCAACAGGAGGTTCCTCCCGCCACCGCGCCCCGCCCTGGATGCTTGGTTCTCCACGTTCAATCCCCCCTCGTCACTCACTCCGCAACGCGTCCACCGGGTTCAGCCGCGCCGCCCGCCACGCCGGAAGAAACCCCGACACCACACCGGTCACCGCCGACACCACCAGCGCGGCCACCGCCGTCGGAACCGATAGCGTCGCCGCCAGGAACCGGTCGATCACCCAGGTCATCGGCCACGCCACCGCCAGCCCCAGCAGCCCCGCCCCCACCGAAATCAACACCGCCTCCACCAGGAACTGCGTCAGAATGTGCCGACGCTTCGCCCCGATCGCCTTCCGCACCCCGATCTCCCGCGTCCGCTCCGCCACCGAGACGTACATGATGTTCATCACCCCGATCCCTCCCACGAACAACGACAGGCCGGTGATGAACAGCCCCACCAGCGCCAGCGACCCGCCGATCTGATTGAAGTTCCGGATCAGCGCGTCCTGCTGGTTGATCGCGAAGTCGTCCGGCGCCCCGGGCGGCACCCGCCTCAACTGCCGCAGAATGCCCGTCAATTCATCCCGCGCCTCCGCCATCCGGTTCACATCCCGCACCTTCACCAGGATCGTGATGTCGGGCCACCGCACGAGATCGGTGGTGAACCGCGTGATCGGTATGACCACCTGGTTGTCCAGGTTCATCCCCGTGAAGAACGTCCCCTGCTTCTCCAGAACACCCACCACCTCGCAGGTCGATCGTCCGACCCGGATCCGCTTCCCCACCGCGGGTTCCCACGGAAAAAACCGCGCCGCGATCTCATGGCCGATCACGCACACCGGACGCGCACCCAGGACCTCCGATTCCGACAGCCATCGCCCCTCCGACACCGTCAACCCCCTCACCAACCCCGCCTCCTCCGTGTTCCCCACCACCCACGCCCGCCGCGCCGTCCGGTTCCGATAATGCACGTCCGCCGACCCGTGCGCCTCCACCGCCACCGCCCGCGCCTCCGTCGACGCCCGCGCCACTCCCCGCGCCAATTGCAGGGTCAGCTCCCGGCGGTTCCGCGTCTTCAACCATTCCTCACGGTTCGTGAACCACGAAAACCGCTGAACAAACAGCACGTCCGCCCCGATCATCGCAATGCTCCGCCGGAACGCCTGGTTCAACCCGTCGATCGCCGTCGCCATCAGCGTCACGGTCACGATCCCGATCACGATCCCCAGCGTCGTCAGCCCGGCACGCAGCTTGTTCGCCCGCAACGCCCCGACGGCAATGACCGCCGCCTCCCGGATCTCATCGGTGATTCGCATGTCACCCTCCCAACACCGGCGGACCACCCAGCACCGGCGGCGGCGGACCCAGGCCAGCCGCAACCATCGCTCCCAACCCACCGTGACCCGCCTCGTCCGCCGCAATCAACCCGTCCCGGATCCGCAGAATCCGCCGGGCATGCCGCGCCACGTCCTCCTCGTGCGTGACCACGATGATCGTGTTCCCACCCCGCGAGAGCTGATCGAACAAACTCAGGATCTCCAGACCGGTCCGTGAATCCAGATTCCCCGTCGGCTCGTCCGCCAACAGGATCGACGGCCGGTTCACCAGCGCCCGCGCAATCGCCACCCGCTGCCGCTGCCCGCCCGAAAGCTCGTTCGGCCGGTGATGCATCCGGTCCCCCAACCCCACCCGCTCCAATGCCTCCCGCGCCCGCGCCCGCCGCTCCGCCGGGGGCACGCCCGCATACACCAGCGGCAACTCCACGTTGTGCGCCGCATCCGACCTCGCCATCAGGTTGAAGCTCTGAAACACAAACCCGATCTCCCGGTTCCGGATCTCCGCCAACTGGTTGTCCCCCATCTCCGCCACGTTCACCCCGTTCAGCTCGTACACCCCCGAACTGGGCGTATCCAGACAGCCGAGCAGGTTCATCAACGTGGATTTCCCCGATCCCGACGGGCCCATGATCGCGATGTACTCACCGCGCTCGATCGAGACCGTCACCCCCCGAAGCGCATGCACCACCTCGCTCCCCATCACATACCGCCGCGACAAACCCGTGATCCGGATCAGGCTCACGGCTTCTTCTCCTCATCCCGACGCACCGGCTCCCGCGCCGTGTTGTCCACCCGCACCCGCTTCCCATCCTCCAACTCCCGGTTGATCGCCCGATACCCCCCCGACACCACCTCCTGCCCTTCCTCCACCCCCTCCGTGATCTCCACGTGCGTCTCATCCCCGATCCCACGCACCACCGGCAGCATCGCCGCCACCCCGTCGCGCACCACGAAAACCACCTCCACCGCCTTTGGCCCCGAGGAAACAGCCTTCCTCTTCCCCTCAACCTCCGAACCGTCGCCCTCCCCCTCCTCCACCGCGGCCACCGCCTTCTTCTTCCCCTCCACCACACCCTTCGGCAACCGCGTCGTCACACTCTGCAACGGCACCGCCAACACATTCGTCCGATACCGCGTCTCCACCTCCGCCGTCACCGACATCCCAGGCCGGAACGATTCCTTCTCCCGAATCCGGATCCGCACCTCGAACTTCGTCGCCTCCTGCTGCGTGTTCAACCCCTGCGTCCGAGCCGCATTCGCAATCTCCGTCACCGTCCCCCCGAACTTCCGGTCCCTGAACGAATCCACCTCCAGCCGCGCAGTCTGCCCCACCGCCACCAGCACCACGTCGATCTCCCCCACCTCCACCCGCGCCTCCATCTCCCCGAGATCCGCCACGGTCATGATCTCCGTCCCGGCCATCATCGCCGTCCCCACCACCCGCTCCCCGCGCTCCGACCTCAGATTCGTCACCGTGCCGTCGATCGGCGCCACAATCGTCGTCCGCGTCAGATCCTCCTCCGCCCGCGCCAGACCCGCCTTCGTCTGGTCCGCCTGATGCCGCGATGCCTCGTACCGCGCCTGCGCCACATCCATCGAGGTCTTCGCCGACAAATACTCCGATGGCGATATGAGCAGCGCTTCCGAAAGCTCCCGCTGCCGCTCGAACTCGATCTTCGCTCGCTCCAGCTCCGCTTTCGCCAGTTCCACGTTCGCCAGCGCACTTCGATACGAGGCCTTCGCCGAATCGCGGCTCGCCTCATACGGATCCGGCCGGATCCTCACCAGCAGATCCCCTTTCCGCACCGCCTGCCCCTCCCGCACCGGCAGATCAACGATCTCCCCGCTCACCTCCGGGTTGATCACCACCTTGGTCACCGGCTGGATGCGCCCCGTGGCCACCACCAGCTCGGTCAGGTTGCGTCGCCCCACGACCTCCGTCTGAACCGTGATCACCGGCTGCCGCTTCTTGTACACCCACCACCCACCCAGCCCCGCCGCCACGAGCGTCACCACCACCACACCCGCCACCACCCACCCGACCTTGCCGTGCTTCTGTGCTCCCATGCTGGTTCCTCCACCCCCCCTCCCCCAGCCATCGCATCGCGATGTCCAGGGTCAGGCCAGGGCTTGAGCGCCACCCTAGTTCCCACCCCCTCACGGTCCAAGGAGGATTCCGCCAGCCGCGATGGCCCCGCAACCCCCGGCCCCCATGGCACGAAACACCCCAAAAACAGCCCATTACATCACCCCTTAATGCCTTTGACTGAAACCTCCTCTGCCGTATCCTGCCCGGCCCTGAGACTTCTCGGGACTTTATGGCCAAACTTTCCGTCAGCGACCTCGACGTTCGCGGGCAACGCGTCTTCGTCCGCGTGGATTTCAACGTGCCGCTCGAAGAAAAAGACGGCCGCATGGTGATCACCGACGAGACCCGCATCCGGGAAACCCTCCCCACCCTGCAACTTCTGATCTCCAAAGGCGCCAGGGTCATCCTCGCCTCCCACCTCGGCCGGCCCGACGGACAGATCGTCCCCAGCATGTCCCTTGCCCCGGTCGCCGTTCGCCTCTCCGAATTGCTCGGCCACCCGGTCCGCTTCGTCGAGTCCTGCGTCGGACCCCAGGCCGCCGCCGCCGCCGCCGCCCTCCAGCCCGGCGATGTGGCCCTGCTCGAAAACGTCCGCTTCCACGCCGGCGAGGAAGCCAATGACCCCGCCTTCGCCGAGGAACTCGCCGCCGTCGCCGACACCTATGTGAACGACGCCTTCGGCACCGCCCACCGCGCCCACGCCTCCACCGAGGGCGTCGCCCGCGTGGTCGCCCGCCGCGGCGGCCGCTGCGCCTCCGGCCTCCTCATCGCCCGGGAACTCCAGTTCCTCGGCGACGAACTGGAGAACCCCGCCCGCCCCTTCGTCGTCATCCTCGGCGGCGCCAAGGTCTCCGACAAAATCCAGGTCATCGACCGCCTCATCGAAAAGGCCGACGCCATCCTCATCGGCGGGGCCATGGCCTACACCTTCAAACTGGCCCTCGGCGCCAAGGTCGGCCTCTCCCTCGTCGAAAAGGACAAAACCCACGTCGCCCTCGAGGCCCTCGCCAAGGCCAAACAACGCGGCATCCGCTTCGTCATCCCCTCCGACAACATCGTCGCCACACCCGTCGACTCCGGTAAAAAGGACAAGAAGGGCCGGCCGAAGATGAACCTCACCAATCCCAGGGTGAACACCGGCGACAACATCCCGGACACCGAGGAAGGCGTCGACATCGGCCCCGCCACCAGCGCCGCCTATGCCGAGATTCTCGCCGGCGCCAAAACCATCCTCTGGAACGGGCCCATGGGCATCTTCGAGGACCCCCGCTTCGCCGAGGGCACCTTCGCCGTGGCCAAGGCCGTCGCTGCCGCCACCGCCAAGGGCGCCAAGTCCATCATCGGCGGCGGCGACAGCGTCAAGGCCATCAACAAGGCCGGCCTCGGCTCCCAGGTCACCTTCATGAGCACCGGCGGCGGTGCCAGCCTCGAGTTCCTCGAGGGCCAGGTCCTCCCGGGCGTCGCCGCGCTCCAGGACAAATAACCCCCCCACCCTTCACCACCCGACTCAGCCCACCCGGACCGCCCGCTCCAATTCCCCCCACACCATGGACAAGGACCGCAAACTCATCATCGCCGGTAACTGGAAGATGAACAAAACCGCCGCCGAGGCGCTCGATCTCGTCAACGGGATCAAACGCGAGGTCGGCAGCGTCAAGGAGGTCGACATCGTCATCTGCCCGCCGTTCACCGCCCTGCCCGCGGTGTCCGAGGCCCTCCTCAACTCCAATGTCCGCCTCGGCGCCCAGAACATGAGCGAACAGGGGCCCGGGGCCTACACCGGCGAAATCGCCGCCTCCATGCTCAAGGAGTTCTCCGTCCGCTACGTCATCCTCGGCCACTCCGAACGCCGCCAGTACCAGAAGGAAAGCGACGAGCTGATCGCCAAAAAAGCCGCCGCCGCCCACGCCTCCACTCTCAAACCCATCGTCTGCGTCGGCGAAACCCTCGCCGAACGCCAGGCCGGCATCACCGAACAGGTCGTCGGTACCCAGGTCCGCGGCAGCCTCGCCGGCCTCTCCCGCGAACAGGTCGAGGAAACCATCGTCGCCTATGAACCGGTCTGGGCCATCGGCACCGGCATGACCGCCACCTCCCAGCAGGCCCAGGACGTCCACGCCTTCATCCGCAAGGTGCTCGCCGGCCTGTTCGACGATGCCACCGCCCGCCGCGTCCGCATCCAGTACGGCGGCAGCGTCAAACCGTCCAATGCCCGCGAACTGATGGGCATGCCCGACGTCGACGGCGCCCTCGTCGGCGGCGCCTCCCTCGAAGCCCGCAGCTTCGCCGACATCATCCGCAATTCCATCTGAACCACCTGATCCCACGGATCCTCCCAGCCCCCCGATCGTTATGACCCTCGTCATCGGATTCCTCACCCTCGTCCTCATCCTCATCTCCGTCTTCCTGGTCCTCCTGGTCCTCGTCCAGTTGCCCAAGAAGGAAGCGGGCGTCGGCATGGCCTTCGGCGCCGGCATGAGCGAAATGCTCCTGGGCGCCGGCTCGGGCAACGTCCTCACCCGCATCACCAAATACACCGTCGGCATCTACCTCGCCCTCGCCCTCGTCCTCTCCGTCCTCATCTCCCACAACCAGCGCGCTCGCGGCCTCAACTTCTCCCGCGCTCTCGAGGAAAAGGCCCGCGCCGGTCAGACCCCGGTCCCCACCCCCTCCCCGGGCCTCGAATCGGCCAACTCCGGCCTCCAATCCCTGGTCCCCACGGCCACCAACGCTGACCCCGCGGTCACGCCGCAACTGATCTCCACCACCACCGTGGTCAACCCCACCCCGGCCCCCGCCACCGACGCCACCCCGGCGCCGCAACCCGAGCCGCAGCCGCCCGGGAACTGAGGGTCGCACCACCACCACCCCTTCCCCGGCCCGATGATCTCGAGACCGGAGAGACGCCAGGCGCCTCTCCGGTCTTTCCTTTTCAAACCACTCACCCTCGCCGTCACCCTCGTCCTCGCCACCCTGCTCCCCGCCTGCCGACCACCGCCCCGCGCCGACCTCACCGTTCTCAACGGCCCGGAACCGAGTTCCCTCGACCCCCTCCTCGTCACCGGCATCGAGGAACTGCGCGCCGTCCTCCCCCTCTTCGAAGGACTCACCCGCCCCGCCCCGCAGGACGCTCGCCCCATCCCCGGTATCGCCAGCCACTGGGACATCTCCGCCGACGGCCTCACCTACACGTTCCACCTCCGGTCCAATGCCGCCTGGTCCACCGGCCACCCCATCCGCGCCCAGGACGTCGCCTATTCCTGGCGCCGCGTGCTCGAACCCACCAACGCCTGCCAGTACGCCGGTCTCCTGTTCCCCGTGAAAGGCACCGAGGACTTCCACCTCGGCCGCAACCGTGACCCCGCCTCCCTGGGTTTCCGCGCCCTCGACGACTTCCGCTTCCAGGTCGAACTGCATTCGCCCTGCGCCTATTTCCTCGAGTTGTGCGCGTTCCAAACCCTGGCCGTCGTGCCCCGCGAGGCCATCGAACGCCACGGCGACCGCTGGATCCTCGCCCACCCGGTCCCGGTCAGCGGCCCCTACCAGCTCGAATCATGGCGCCTCAACGATCGCATCCGCCTGCGCCGCAATCCCAGGTACTGGGACGCCGCCCACACCGCGCTCGAGGTGGTCGACCTGCTGCCCGTGACCTCGCCCAACACGGTTTTCAGCCTGTACCAGCGCGGCGACGCCGACATCGTCTGGGACAAACCCCTGGTGCCCACTGAACTGATCCCGTCCCTGCGCGGCCGCCCGGATTACCATTCCTTCCCGATCCTCGGCACCTTCTTCCTGCGCATCAACGTGACGCGCCAGCCGTTCAACGACCCGCGCGTCCGCCGGGCCCTCGCCCTCGCCCTGGACAGGGAGCGGCTCACCCAGCGGGTCACCGCCTCGGGCGAGGAACCCGCCTACCACCTGGTGCCCACCGTCACCGCCAACTACCGCCGCGGCCCGGGTCAGCGATTCGACCCGGACCTCGCCCGCCAGCTTCTCGCCGAGGCCGGCTTCGAGGGCGGCCGTGGCTTCCCGCCCGTCGACCTCCTCATCGACAGCGCCGGCGGAGGCGCCTCCCAGGTCAACGAACGCGCTGGGGTCGAACTGAAGGCGATGTGGGAACGCGAACTCGGCGTCCGCATCAACCTTCGGCGCATGGAGAAGAAGGCCTACTTCGTGGCCCAGCGCGGGCTCGACTACGACCTGAGCCGGTCGAGCTGGATCGGCGACTACAACGACCCGAACACCTTCCTCGATCTGTTCATGAGCGGGAACGGCAACAACCGCACCGGCTGGGCGAACGCTGAATACGACCGCCTCCTGCGCGATGCCGCCAGGGAACCGGACCTCGACCGCCGCGCCAACCTGCTCATGCAGGCCGAAACCCTGCTCGTCCGCGACGAGGCCCCGGTCATTCCGCTCTGGTTCGAGGTCGGATTCGGCCTCCACCGCCCCGACCGCCTCCAGGGCATCCACCCCAATCCCGTCGATGTCCACCCGCTCAACGCGATACGACGGGTTCGCTGAACCCACCCTCGTTCCGCACGTGCACCGTCTGCGTCGGGAAGGCGAAATCAATGCCCTCCTTGTCGAACCGCCGCTTCACCTCGATCAGCAGTTCCTGCATGCCCGGAAGGTACTCCTTGAACACCGTGCCCTTCCACCAGTGCACCACCATCACGTTCAACGAGAAATCCCCGAACTTGTTGAACGCCACCAGACAGTCGTGCGTCTCCCGGTGACCCTTGAACACCTCCTCGAGAATGCCGATGGCCAGCCGGATCTTCTCCGGCGTCGTCCCGTAGGTGAGCCCGAAGTTCATGATCGTCCGGATGTTCGGACGCTGTGACACGTTGGTGATGGTCGTGTTCCCCATCGTCTTGTTCGGAACCGTCACCAGGAATCCCTCCAGGTTCCGGATCCGGGTCGATCGCAGCCCGATCGACTCCACCACGCCGTCCACGTTGTCGAACTGCACGCGGTCACCGACCTTGAACGGTTTGTCGATGAGAACCGCCACCGCGCCGAACAGGTTGGCGACGGTATCCTGGGCGGCGAGACCGAGCGCAAGACCGCCGATCGACAGGGAGGCCAGCAACGCCGTGATGTTGATCCCGATGTTGTCCAGGGTCAGCAGCGACGCCACCACCAGGATCACCCCCTTCACCGCCTTCCGCACCACCGGCAGCAACTGCTGGTTCAGACCCGTCCCGTCCTGCGTCTCCACCCGCTGCCGCCACGTGCCGATCGCGATGTCCACCAGCTTCAGCAGCGAATAGGTGATCGACACCGCCACCACGATCTTCAGCGCGTTCGATAACCACCGCTCCACCACCGCCGGCCACTGGAACACCGTCAGGCCGATGTGCAGGAAGATCACGAACACCACGATCTTCACCGGCCCCCGCGCAAGATCCACCAGCATCTCCCCGACCTGCGACTTCCTCGCCTCCGCCCACCGCTTCAGCCAAACCCGCGCCAGCGTGTCGAAGACCTTCGCAAAGAAGAACGCCAGGAAGATGAACAGAAACGACGCCAGATACTGCCAGAGCGGTATGCCCAGGAAATGGGTGTCCCGAAGCCACGGAATCCGGTCCATCCCGAACGTCAGATAGGCCCGGTCGATCGTCGGCCATAAATCCACGTTGAGCAGCGGGGTGTGCACCTCGTTCGTGCCTGCCACCGCGTTGGTTGCCTGAGCTGCTGTTCCCGTGAGCGCTGTCGTATCCGCCATCGTTTATTCTCCCAGCCTTCGTTGGTTCTATTCGTGGTTGTCGATCATTCCCCGCCCAGCCCCCCCGGCGCCCGTTCCCGGATCACTCCAGGCCCAGGATCCGCCGGCCCTCCGCCGAAATCATCGACTGATGCCACGGAGGATCCCACACGATGTCCACTTCCGCGGACTCCACGCCGTCCAGCATCAGCAGCTTCTCCTGCGCGTCCCGCGCAATCACACCGCCCATGCCGCAACCCGGCGCGGTCAGGGTCATCTTCACCCCGATCTTGCTGTTCCCCGCCGGGGTCGGCTCGATGACCATGTCGTACACCAGCCCGAGGTCCACGATGTTCACCGGGATCTCCGGGTCGTAGCAGGTCTTCAGCACTTCCCAGACCGATGCCTCGTTCACCGGACCGGCCGCAGCCACCGGCGCCGCCGCCCCATCCTCCCCGGCCGTCCGCCCCAGCGCGTCCGCATCCTTGGCTCCGATCCGGAACAGCCCCCCCATCGCATGCACCGTATACGTCCCGCCCAGGGTCTGGGTGATGTCCACCGAGGTCCCCGCAGGCAGCATCACCACGTTGCCCACCGGAATCTGCACCGCTTCGCAATCGCGCGTGAGTTCAACCGTCATCGAGTTCTGCATGTTTGAATGTGCGGCGAAGCCGCGACGGCAATCTAGCCACGATGCCCCGCCGACCAAGTGAAATGTGCCCCCACCCGCTCATCCCCGCGTCAAATGCGCGGCCAGCACCCGGACCTCCAGCCGCTGCAGGTCCCGCAACAGCGTCGTCAACTCCCCTTCACCGCCACGCCGCACGGCCGCCGAAACCGCCTCGACAAAAGCGAACGGATCCCAGATCCCGTCCCGGATCAGCCGATACGGCACCGCGGTGTGCCCCGCCAGCACCCCGGCCGCCTCCCCGGCTAGTCCCTCCAGCGCCGGGTGGCCGCCCACCCGTTGAAACCAGTAACGCGCATTCGAGTAGTCCGGCTCCCGCCGATGCACGATGCCGTGAACCCAGGCCGCATCCCCGCCTGGCAGGTCCTGCACCAACGCATGCGCCTCGTCCAGGTAGTCGTGCCACACCAGCACCAAACCCCGCAGACACGCCCCGTCCCGACCCGACATGCCGGCCGCGGACACGATGGCGTCCATCGAGGCCTCGATCCGGTCCAGGCCAGAACGCCCCGGCCGCGCCTCCGGCCCCAGCCCCGCCAGCCCACCCGCGTCCAACAGCTCCTCCAACGCCTTCGGAATCATGTTCGCTCCTTGCTGCGATCGGCCCGGAGCCTCACGACACCGGTGCCAGATTCTCCGCCACCGGCGTCCGATACGCCTTCCAGGCCGGCACCAGCCCCGCCAAGGCCGCCAGCCCGATCATCCCCACCGGGGCCCAGACCATCACCCAGTGCGGCGCCAGCGGATCCAGCACCACCCCCGTCTGCGCCCGCACCACCGCCGCCACCGCCGCCAGAATCGCCGCATGCACCGCAAAGGCCAGAACCATGCCGATCCCCGCAATCGCCACCGCCTCCAGCACGATCGCCGAAAAAATCGTCCGCCGCCGCGCCCCCAGGGCCCGCAGGATGGCAATGTCCCGCCGACGCTCCTTCATCGAGTTGTAGATGCTCACCAGGATCGACCCGGTGGCCACCACCGCCACGAGATACGCCACCAGCTCCAGCACCCGGTCCACCCACGCGATCTTGCTGAAAAGCTGCGCCACGATCTGCGCAATCGGCCAGGCAAAGGTCAGCCGCGTGCCCTGCTTGTTGTACATCAGGTCCAACTGCCGCGCGGTCAGCGGACTGGTGTCCTTGAACTTGATCAGCACACCGCTCAGATCCGACGCCGCCTTCGGATCGTGCCCGGCCATGAGCTGCACCCCCTGCAACGGAATCCAGATGACCCGGTCCACCGGGGTGTTGCTCGGCCGCAGAACCCCCACCACCACATACCGCTCCTCGTGCTGGTCCTGGGGATTGAATCGCAATCCGTGATACGGCTGGAACACATCCCCGGGTTTCAACCCCAGCCGTGTCGCCACATAGCTCCCCACCACCGCCTCCCGCAGCGCGGGATCAAACACCCGCCCCGCCCCCAGCTCGAACCGACGCCCCGCGGTGTACTCCACTTCGCTGAACAGCTCGGCCGTGGTCCCCACCACCCGATACCCGAGGTAGTTGTCCCCCAGCGCAATCGGGATCGCCACCCGCACCGCCGGGTTCGTCCGGATCGTCTCGTAGTCGGCCGGCCCGATGTTCCCCGGCGATTCCTCCAGGTGGAAGATCGTGTTCAGCACCAGCTGAAGCTTCGATCCGCGCGCCCCAAGCACGGCGTCAAACCCCGCGTTCACCCCGGTGAACGCCGTCTGCGATTGCTCCTTTACCACCCACACCGCCATCAGCAGACCCCCGGCCAGCGCGATGGAACAGGCGGTGATGATCGTCGACAGCAGATGCTGCCGCAGGCTCTTCCGCACCATCATCGGCAGGGTCATCGCAACGCCTCCCGCGACGCGGCCGCGCGATTGAGTTTCGAAAGATCCTCCCGATGCTCGAATGCCCCCAGGACCTCGCGGTCGTGACTGACCAGAAGCAGCGCCGCCCCGGATTCCTGACAGGCCTCCCGGATCAGCCGCAGCGCGTCGTGCGAGGACCGGTGGTCCAGGTTGCCGGTCGGTTCGTCCGCCAGCACCAGCTTGGGCCGGTTCGCCAGCGCACGCGCCACCGCCACCCGCTGCTGCTGCCCCGTGGAAAGCTGCCGGGGATAATGCCGCAGCCGATCCCCCAAACCCACCCGCCGCAGCAGGGTCTCCGCCCGCGCCCGGTCTGGCCCCGGCCCGAACGACATGCCAAGCAGCACATTCTCCAGGCAGGTGTAGCCCTGCAGCAGGTTGAAGGTCTGGAAAATGTAACCGAGCTTCGTCGCTCGAACCCGGTCCCGCGCCGCCTCCCCCAGCCCCGCGAGATCCTCACCGTCCAACCGCACCTGCCCCGCGTCCGGCGTCAGAATGCCGGCGATCAGGTGGAGCAGCGTCGTCTTCCCCGAACCGCTCTCCCCGCTCAACGCCATCTGCTGGCAGGCCTCGAGGTCCAGCGACGGCACGTCCACCACCGTCAGCGTCCCGCCTTCCGGCGCGGTGTACGTCTTCCTCAGGTTCCTGATCTCGAGCAGCGCCATCTTCGTCGGATCCACCGCGGCCCGCGGTTCAGCTCTCGATCACGTTGATCTCCACCGGTTCCACGGTCACCCCCTGCTTCTCCAGCCAGCGGATCACCGCCTTGAGCTCCGCACGCTCGCCCTCGAGCTCGAGGCAGAGAATCCCGATGGCGTCCGTGACGCTCGCCTGCCTCACGTTGAACACCACGTCGAACTTCTGGCTCAACTGCCAGATCACCGGACGGGTGATCAGCTTCGCCGGATAGGTCAGCCAGAATCGGCGCTGTTCCTTCCCGGCCGCCTTCCGCTTCCCCGGTGCCTTGCCGCTCGGTTTCCCACCCGCCGCCGCAGGCTTCGGTGTGGCTTTTCGGATGCTGGTGCTGGTCTTCGGCATGTCGTTGTGGGCGTCGCACCTGCGACCCCGCAATGCCCGCCGTTCCCAGCCGCCTTGTCAATGTCCGAGACACTTCCCATCGTCCCCCCCAAAGGCAGCTTCCAACACGGCTCCGAAAATATTTCCTCGAACCATGCATCCGGATCGCCTCGCGCTGCGGATAATCAGGTCGAGGACGCCGACGTGCCGACTCACCAGAACCGCGCGATGCAAAACCTGTCAGCCCGTCCGTCATCCCAGGGGTGGGACCTCGACGGCGCGGCCGACGACTCGCGCCTGCTGGCAGCCGTCCGTCAGGGAGATCAGGTCAGCCTAGCCCGGCTGTACGAGCGACGCGCCGGCGCCCTCTTTTCCATGCTCGCCCGGATGCTCAACAACGACGCCGAAGCCGAGGAGTGCCTCCAGGACACCTTCGTCCGCATCTGGCAGCGCGCCGCATCCTATGACCCCGCCCGCAGCGCCCCCTTCACCTGGATGGTCATGATCGCCCGCGGCCTCGCCCTCTCCCGCCTCCGCGCCCGCGGCTCCGATTCCCAGGCCCGCGCGGCCTACGAATCCGAGGTCGCTTCCCTCGAAATCGAACATATCGACCCGTCCTGGCACCCGCCCGAACCCGAACTTTCCCAGGCCTGCACCCGCGCCCTCCGCAACCTCCCCGACGACCAGCGCCGCGCCCTCGAACTGGCCTTCTTCCGCGGTTGGACCCACACCGAGATCGCCGAGGCCACCGGTGAACCGCTCGGCACCATCAAGGCCCGCATCCGCCGCGGCCTGCTCGGCCTCCGCGATTTCCTCAAGGATTTCCATGCCTGACATCCCCCCCCAGGACGAACAAGCCGTCCGTTACCTTCTCGGGGAACTGGAAGGGCCCGAGAAAGACCGCTTCGAGGCCGCCCTCGCCGCCTCACCCACCCTCCGCGCCAGCCTCCAGGAACTGGAATCCGCCTGCGAAGCCCTCGCCCTGTCCGCACCCCCCCGCCGCACCCCCCGCGACGCCTGGCAACGCATCAGCCGCACGCTCAATTCCTCCCCGCAACCGACCGAACCCACCCCAGTCCGCACCCCGTTCTGGCTCGCTCTCTGCCGCGATTGGTTCGGCCGCGCCGGCTGGGCCGCCGCCGCCATCGCCGTGCTCTGGGCCACCCGCCCCCACCTGTCCCGCACCCAACCTGCCCATCCCTCCTCCACCCTCGCCGCCGCCGAGTCCCAGCCGACCAACCCCGAATCAACCCAGGCCATCAACACCCCCACCACCCACTCGCCCGCCCCCGCGTCGGGCACCCCCCAGAAAATCACCCCCTCCCCGGCCCAACCCCAGCCCACTCCCCCGGAGTCACCCGCCGCGCCGCTCTCCCAACGCGAATGGGCCGCCCTCCGCCAGCGCCTCCGCGAACTGGGCACCCTCAACGAAACCCTCGCCCGTCAACTGGCCCTGCCCCCAGGCGCCGCCCGGTTCCAGGTCTTCCGACTCGCCCCCACCAACCACCCCGCACCCGACGCCTCCTCCGCCGAAGCCCTCCGCTCCATGGCCTTCCTCGAACCCCAGGACGCCACCCCCGACGTGAGCGCCCTCCAGAACCTCATCACCCAGGCCCTCGCCCGCGAACTGGCCGCCTCCACCCCACCCACCCTCGCCGCCGCAACCGACATCCCTTCCGCCCCTTCCTCAGCCCTCCCCGAATCCACCCCCAACGCCCCCGGCGCCGATCCCACCACCACCGCCAATGCGGTCAACGCGGCCAACAGCACCTTCGCGGTCATCGACCTCGCCGCCGCTCAATCAACCGCCAATCAAGCCTTCCTCGACCCCGCCGCCCCGGACTCCCTCACCTTCGCCAACAACCGCTTCAACCCCCCGTCCACAGGTTCACCGTCCAACCCCGAACCCACCACCACCCCCGGCAGCGCCTCCGCCATCGGGGTCTATTCCCCCGAAACCGGCCTCGGCAGCATCGCCTTCGTCGCACCCGACCCGCTCCCGCCCGGCTACGCTTACCAGTTCTGGGTCGTCAACCATCAGTCGGCGTCCACCTACAGCCTCGGCACCACCGCCTATTCCGGCGGTCGCATGCTGGTGAACTTCAACCTCGATCCCGCCCTGGTGTTCAGCCCGGGATTCCTCGTCACCGTCGAACCCGCAGGCGGCTCCCCCGTGCCCACCGGACCCGTCGTCGCCGCCCCGCCTTCCAACACCTCCTTCGCCCCCGCCCCCTGATCCGCCCATGCGCCGTCCACGTCGTATCGCCATGCCCGATTTCCCCAGCCATCGCCCCACCGCCAACCCGGCCGCCAACCGGCGCCACCCCGCGTGCCGCCGCAAGCACCACCACCCCACGCCCGACAACCCCCAGCCCGGCCGCCCACCCCTCCCCCGACCCACCCCACCCAACCCCACCGTCCACCAGGTTCCCATCGTGCGTTTCGCCGAAATCACCTTCCAACCCGTCGTCCACCATTGCGCCACACCCGACCGCACACTGAACCCGCCCCCTCCGGTCCTGCCACCCACGGCATGAAGCCGCCGCAGCCGCCGAACGCAACCTCATCAACCCTTCACTCTCGCCCTCCCAGTCCCATGAAACCTTCCCACGCTGCCCTCCGCCGCCCCCGCCCAGCCGCCCAAACCCTGCGCGCCACGTTCCTCGCAACCCTCACCACCCTGGCGGCCGCGTTCTTACCCACCCTCCAGACCAACGCCGCCAACGGCCCGACCCCAGCCCACGCCGCACCCCGCATCACCGCCATCGACACCAGCCATGCCTCCCTGGTGATCACCGCCGACGCCCCCGCAGGCGCCCAACGCCTTGTGCTCGAAGGCGCCGACCACGGCGAATTCGGAGCCTGGCGCCCCCGAGCCGTCCAACGGGTACACGCCCCGGGACCTGTCACCTTCGAACTGCCACTCCAACTGGCCGCCACCCTCGGCGTGGAAATGTTCCGCGTCCGCGCCGACACCAACGACCCCCTCCCCGCCGCGTTCTACACCGGTAAGGTGAACCATCCGGCCGAACCCAGCCCCGGCGGCATGCCCGTCCTCTTCCGCGGCGCCGATGGCTCGGAATGGGTGGTCGACACCGCCGTCCCCACCACGCCGTCCCCCACCACACCCCAGCGTACCGTCGCCGAATCGGATATCTGGCGCCTCCACGGCGAGCGCCTCTACTTCTTCAACCACCAGCGCGGACTCCAGATCGTCGACGTGTCCCGCACCGACGCCCCCGCCCTGCTCGCAACCTTCCCCCTCCCCGGCTCCGGCGAGCAGATGTACCTGCTCGACGACCGCCACGTGGTCCTCCTGGCCCGCGCCCAACCCTGCGATGATTCCTGGGGCCAGAACGCCCGAAGCGCCGTCGTCATCATCGACGTCCACAATGATTCGCCCCGCGAACTGGCCCGCGTACCCATTGAGGGCCGCATCCTCGAAAGCCGCCTGGTCGGCTCCGCGCTCTACGTGGCGTCCGATACCTGGACTCCCCGGACCGACGACGACGATGCCACAGCGGAATCGGTCTGGGTCAACGGCACCCGCGTCCTCGGCATCGACCTGGCCAACCCCGGCGCGCCCGTCGCACAACCGCCCCTCTGGCTCCCCGGCTCCGGCAATGTGGTCACCGCAACCGAACGCTTCCTCCTCGTCGGCGTCCAACCCCCCGATGCCCGCACCTGGTGGCAGTCGCGGTTGCACGTGCTGGACATCGACGACCCGGCGGGCGCGATCCGCGACTTCGCCACCCTCAATCTCGACGGGCGGCTCCAGGACAAGTTCAAGCTGAACGTCCACGGCGATATCCTGACCGTTATCACCGCCGGCCCCTCCCAACCCGACGGCTCGGGTGCCTGGCGCAGCGTCGTCACCACCTATCGCCTCGCCAATCCCGCCGCCGCCGCCCCACTGCCCGCCGTCCGCCTCGCCTCCGTCGAAGTCGGCCACGGCGAACAGCTCCATGCCACCCGCTTCGATGGCACCCGCGCCTATGTGGTCACCTTCCTCCAGATCGATCCGCTCTGGGTCATCGATCTCGCCAACCCAGAACAACCCAGGGTCCTCGGCGAATTGGAAATCCCAGGCTGGTCGTCCTACATCCACCCCATGGGCGACCGCCTCCTCACCGTCGGCTTCGACAACACCTCCGGCCTCCGCGCCGCCGTCCAGTTGTTCGATGTCGCCGACCCCGCCAAACCGTCGTTGCTCGCCAAAATCCCCCTCGGCCATGAGTGGTCCTGGAGCGAGGCCACCTCCGACGAAAAGGCTCTCGGGGTCTTCCCCGAACAGAACATCGTCCTCGTCCCCTTCTCCTCCAACGCCTCCAGCCGGCAGCTCCTTGGCGTCCAAATCATCGACCTCGCCCGAAATACCCTCGCCGCCCGCGGAACCATCACCAACCCCGACGTCGTCCCCCGCCGCACCACCGTCTCCGGCGATCGCGTGCTCGCCGTCTCCGCCCGCGACCTGGTCTCCGTCTCGCTCGCCGACCGCGACCGTCCCGAGATCCGCGCCCGCCTCGAACTGGCCTACCCCGTCGATCGCGTCCTCCCGGTGGGCCCCTGGCTGATCGAAATCTCCGGCACCAAGGTCCGAACCCGCGCAGCGACATCGTCTTCCGAACCGCTCGCCATCCACGAACTGAGCCCGCTGCCGGTGCTCGGTGCCACACTCCATGACGGCCACGCCTTCATCCTCCAGGGCCAGGGACCCGAAACCGCCTGGAACGGGGACCGCTGGGTCACCAACACCCAAGGCCGGATCCTCCTCACCACCCTCGACACCTCCGCCCTCCCGCAACTCACCGTCGCAGGCTCCGCCTCCCACGAAATCCCCGCATCGGTCTGGGGCGATTTCGAACCGCTCTGGCCCTCCCCGAACCTGCTGGTCTGGTCCCCTGTCGCCCAATCCATGCCCTGGTTCTACTTCCCGGGCGGACCCTGGGTCATCGACTTCATCGGCACCTCCGACGCGGCCGGATCCACTCCACCCCCGGTGATCAACGCCATCCCCGTCGTGCCGATCCCCGAACCCGCCTCCCGCCCCGCCACCCTGGCCGATTCCTCATTCGCCGCACCCGACATCGCCGTGGTCCCGCCGTTGTGGCGATGGTGGAACCTGCCGTCCCAGTCGTTGTTCGCCTTCGATGTGTCGGATCCCGCCGCTCCGCAGGCCGCCGCCACCTTGAACCCGCCGTCCAACGCCATCGCCACCACCCGCGCCACCGCCGTTCCCCCGGGCCTGATCTACCTCGGCTTCGACACCCAGGAGGACCGGATCACCGCAACCAATTCCTACGTCCAGATCGTCCGCGAACGGGTGTCCGTCCAACGCGAGGTCCAGGTGACCAACGTGGTCCAGGTCCCCTACGAAACCATCGTCACCAACATCTCCGCCCGGGAGTTCGCTCTCCCGGCCTGGCAGCTCAACAACCCGCTCCTCTCCGGGATCACCGCCGGCGTGCTGCACACCGTGGGACTCGACGACGCCGGCCGGGTGCTCGGCTGGGGCGACAATCGCGCAGGTCAACTGGGCTCCTTCGCACTCATCAACACCCAGACTCCTGTGAGCGTCCCCTTCCCATCTCCCGCCCTCACCGTCGCCGCCGCCAAATGGTTCACCCTCGCCCGCCTCGCCGACGGCTCGGTCTGGATGGCCGGCAACCCCCTCGGACCCGACGGCCCCCCCATGCCCAACGGCCAGGATCCCTCCGCCTCCGGTAACGCCGTCCAACCCGTGCCCGGCCTCCCCGGTGACGTGGCGGAAATCGCCGTGGGCTACCACCACGCCCTGGCCCGATCCTCCCAGGGCCAGGTCCTCGCCTGGGGCGCCAACAGCCACGGCCAACTGGGCACCGGCGACGACCTCACCGCCGTTTCCCCCACCCTGGTCGCGCTTCCCACTTCCGCGGTTCGTATCGCTGCCGGTGGCCTCCATTCCCTCGCCCTGCTCACCGACGGTTCGATCGCCGCCTGGGGCGATATGCAGCACGCCCTCAGCACCGCCGAAGGCCCCGGCCGCCTCGCCCTCCCCCATCCCGTCCCAGCCCCTACCGCCTTCCAGGACCTGGCGGCCGGGGATCACCACGCGCTCGCCCTCGACGCCGCCGGCACCGTCTGGTCCTGGGGCGATGCGCTCGGCCACGACGCCACCCCGCCCGCACTGGTCCCCGCACCCGTCCAGGGACTCCCCGCCATCCGCTCCATCGCCGCCGGCCGCCATCTCTCCGTCGCAATCGACGCCCAGGGCCAGGCCTGGTCCTGGGGTCGACATACCCACGAACTGTGCCGCGTGCTCATCCCCGAACCGGTCCGAACCGCCGCCGCCCGCGGTTCCTACGCCGTCGCCAATGGCGTCAGCGGCCGAACCTACCTCTGGCAGATCGAGGACTACCCGATCCCACAGTCCGGCACCCGACTCGCCCTCACCTTCCTCGGCAATGTCCGAACCAACATCGCCCCAGGCATCGCCTACCGCACCGAAACCAACGTGACGACCCGCACCCTCACCGAAACCAAATGGGTCGATACCACCGTCACCAACACCTACCCGGTCCACGAGTACTTCACCCACCACCACCTCGCCGTGTTCGACGTCTCCTCGAACCCGGCCAAACCGGTGAGCCGCCCACCCGTTCCCATCCCCGGCCGCTTCGAAGGCCAGTCCCACTCCGGCGCCCTCATCTTCACCACCGCCACCCGCTCCGACCCGCCCAACCCGGCCAACTCCCCAACTCCCACCCGCCAGATCCTCGAGGCCTCCGCCTACGACGGCGTCGCCGCCCACCTCGTCGCCGGCCTCGAAATCGCCAACCTCACCGCCGGGGATTCCGCCACGGTCCGCATCACTCCCCGCGGCACGGTCTGGATCGCAAGGTCCACATCCTCCGCCACCGCGAGCACCAACACCCTCGCCGTCCTCGGCCTCAACCCCGACGGACGCTTCGTCCAGCACGCGTCCATCACGCTGGCGGCGCCCGCCCACTCGCTCGATACCCTCGGCGACCTCCTCACCACCGGGTCGGGTTCATCCGTCCGGAACTTCGATGGGGGCGAGAACCAGGAAATCCTGCCGGTGGGCCAGCCCTTCGACCTGGGTTGCCTGCTCCCCGGCCTCAACCGCCTGGCCGGCGACCCCGCCCACGGCATCTGGGCGCCACTCGGAGACTTCGGCAGCGTCCGACTGCCCTGAAACCCCGCTCAACCCCGCCCCACTCCGCCCAACCGCTCAGAGCAGCGCCTTCAGGTGCGCAATGGATCGGCGCGCCTGTTCCACCGTCCCGCATTCCACCGAGAACACGATGTCCCGCGGGCACTCCGCCCGAACAATCCGGATCACCCGGGCCCAGTCGATCACCCCGTCCCCGCACGCACACCCCACCGGCGTCCCGGTCACCTTCCCGCGCTCCGACTCGCCCTGTCCCAGGGAGATGTCCTTGGCGTGCAGATGCACCAGCCGCCGCGCCACCCGACGCAGCCAGCGATAGGGGTTCGCCCCGCAGAGAAACGCGTTGCCGGTGTCAAAGTTGATCCCGACCACCGGGCTCTTCACCAGCTTTGCAATCCGATCCAGCCCCTCCGGCGTCCTGCTGTACTGCTGATGGCACTCCAGCCCGATCCTGACCCCTCGTGATTCCGCCATCGCCGCCGCCTCCATCAGCGTGTAACGCATCAGCACGAAATCCTCGTCCTCCGTCGTCCACGCCTGCTTCGGCCCTTCGTCGGTGTTCACCACCGGCGCCCCGGCTTCCGCCGCGAACCGGATCGCCTGTTTCAGGTACTCGGTCCCGATCTCCGGCTTCGTCAGCGGCGTGTGCGCCGACAACCCCGAGAGCCGCACCCCGTTCGCATCGCAGGCCCGTCTCAGCCGCAGCGGGTCGTCCAGCATCGAGACGCTGTGGAAATACCCGGCCTCGCTCAACAGCTCCCGCCCCCAATGCACCATCGGCTCCACGAACCCGTAGCCGAGCTCCGCCGCCTTCCGCACGCCCCATTCGAAGTTCTTGTCGTCGTGCCGCACGAACTCGAGGTTGATTCCAAGATGGATGGTTCCCATGAATGCCTGACATCCCACCCGACTCCCCGGTCCCACGCCACCTGCGGATTGCCGTTTGCTGGCCCTTTCTTGGCCCATTCCATGTCCGCATCCCCCCACCCACGGGCCCTGGAGAAGCCGCCAACCCGCCCGCGGAGCGGAACCTGAACCGTCGCCCATCGCGTGAACCATGGGTAGACGGCCAATAACCCAACCGGCCCCGGAGGGCGTCGACAACGCACCACCCAACCGTGTCCGATGCCCGAACTCACTGGGTAGCATAGACTACGTTGAGGCCATTCACAGCGACCGCTTCCTCGAGATGGTTCATCCGTTCTCCTCGCAGCCACCGGATGAATTCCACGCTCTTGCAAATTCCTTCCTCAGGGTCACACTCACAATCCAATTCCAGCCCAACCCCGTGCGAGCTACCCATTCCAGGCACTTCGACCTGCTCAACCGCCTCCAGGTAGAGTCCACCGTCCTGGGCCGGTTGCCGTTCGGGTTGGGCCTCCCGCCACGCCCACGACGAAATAGGAAGCCACATGGTGTCCAGTGACGGCGGGAATGCAACACGTCATCAACAACATGGATCTGAATCTATTGGCTCATGAAAAAGCAGCTATTTAGGGATTACAGTTCGCTTACCCTCCTGATGATCATCGGTTTGATGATTGTCGCTCTCTTCGTGTATGTCGGGACTCCGGAACCGGAGTCGGGCATCAAGGCTTCTGAGACGTCAGGCGAAAATGAGGTCTTCGTTGCCAATGCCGCCTCGAACCGAGGCGGAGCATTCCTGAGCGGCGGTTTGCGGCCATCCCAAACTTCGTCGCGCAGCTCGAATCCCGAAGACAATCTCGCCGAGAGGCTTGCTGAAGTACGGAGGAAAGGCATGGAGCGCATGGAACTCGAATATAGGATTCGAGAGGAATCCTTTCGCCACGAGTTCTACGGACCTCGCTTCGCAGAGCTTGGTCTCTCAAATGAGCAGGCGCAGAAGGCCTTTGCTCGGCTGGCCGAGATGAGAGATAAAGCGGTCACTGTCGGTGACGGAATCCTTGAGCTTCAGCGGCAAAGACTCGCCCATGATAGGGAAATGCGGGAAATTCTGGGCGAGGCCGGCTATGAACGTTATCGTCAACTTGAGTCGGAAAAATTGCCATACAGACAGGTGGTCAATGAAATCATCCCATTCGCAGGAGAGCACAATGTCGACATAGAACCGGCGACTCAGGAACTGCTTGTACAGCAACTAGCCGTCCACGGCCTGTCGACAGGAGAAACTTGGGAGGGGCCGTACGATCCGATGCCCAGGCCAGGGATTGGTGTGCAACCTGCGATCGAACTCTATCAACGTACGCTATCTCAACGCGGTAATCTGGAGCCGTTCATTCAGCAGAGTGGCAGTGTGCTGCCGAAGGAAATTGTCGACATAGTAGTGCGGTATTTTCAAAGGGAATTTCAGCAAGCGGAGGACGGTATCGCACACTTCAATCTGCCAGAAGCAGAAAGGTCAGCAAAGGCAAAGGAGGACTATGAGCAATTGCGCCGAAAAGTGATTGGACGATAGATCAAACCTCTCGGCGGTCATCGATTGGCTCAAGTTCGGGGTTTGAAGACGCGCCCTAATCAGAATCATGCTTCGGAAACTCCCTTGATATGTCAGGCAGTGATTTTTCAGACGGTGTCTAAAGGAGTACCGGTCATCGGGTGCTGCCCTGTTTTCTCGGTAGGCGGACCAGCGAAATCATGACCAGTCCGACAATTATGATGCACGCTGCAGCGTAGAGAATTTGCTTGGGGCCCGAACCTGACTGAGGCCTCGCTGGAAGAAGTGCTTTAAACTCCGCGCTATTAGTATAGGCTGCTGAAACCAATTGGGCGAACTCCCTCGGGGTTTGCGCAACGCTCACCCTTGCACTGGGGGGAATGCTAAATAGCCCTTCGGACAGCGGCGCGTTCACCGAAATTCCGTGGAACTCGAGTGCAAATATCAGACTGCCGTCAAGGGTGCGCTGTGACACGGCGACGGGCAAACCCAACACTGGATCTATAAACACCTCCTCGACGGCAGGTACGCCGTGTATTCGGTACTGAGGCATTACCTCAACTTGCTTGAGTCTGCCCGGCGAGAGCGTGCGCGTTAGCCCTCCAACAAGCGCGATTTGAGGGGATAGGTTGAAAGAAATACTCGAAATGCCCGTCGCCATTGGCTGAAATGAGTGTGCTTAAAACCACCGCAGCTCATGAAACGGACATTTCGAGTGAAGCGACAGTACCCGAGGATCCTCCGCAACCGCAAGGCCCGGATCGAACGGCGTCTGCGCCCGCGCAACGGGAGCGACCAGGCCAAACCCATGCTCCGTGGAGGCAATGTTCGATATGAGATGGCCGAACGCACCAAGGC
>VFQN01001378.1_pt1 | contig 40929 bp, 54 predicted proteins | sample 3512371 | NCBI WGS metagenome assembly VFQN01 (sample SAMN10412370, study PRJNA504923) | tailings metagenome | isolation source: Replicate 2 from Balatoc abandoned mine | place: Philippines: Itogon, Benguet | collected 2017-08-28 | reverse complement strand
AATAGGTCTCCGATAATCCCATAACCCTTCTCCTGAAAAAAAAAAAAAAAAAAAACTGGGTTTCACTCCCCCATGGGGCTAGGGCGGCACGTGTCCTCACTTTGGGCTGCTAAAGCTTTTTCAAGGACAAAAGGATAGGTCGGGATACGATACCTGGAAGGTCAGGAGCACAAGGGGGTTTCGTGGCGCAGGGTTGGCCAACGACGCTGCTGATGTCGAGGGCGCCGAGGTCGTCTGGGGGAGCCGCTGCCGGCGGCGCGGGTAGCTCTTCAGGTCTCCTCCGTACGCAGAGCTACCGTGGAGCTGGTAACAAAGAAATAAGACATTTACAACAGGCAAGTGCCATGCATGTCGATCGGGAAAAGGCATGTAGTCATGATGTCGTCCTCCTCAGCAGGATCAACGTGCTTTTCCTTTTCCTGCTGCAGAGACCGACATACCAAAATGACAACAACAATGTGTGCAAATATGTCAAGGCAGATCGGCCTTTGACTCTTCAACAGTCGTGTTAATCCGACACGCAAGACAAAAACGCAACTCCGACACGCAAGACATTGCCAGGCATAAAGTAGGGTCCAAGCACCCGGTTCCTTGGTTGACAACCGTAGAAAGCTTAGACTCCGCGATCAAGGCATCCTACCATAGACCTCTAGCCGGCTGTCCTAGACATCAGGGGAACGCTATGGCGATGCAGGCGCGGGTAATACAGCCATCAGTGGCGCACCATCATCAGCATTTGCAGGCATTGCCCTGTGCATGGCTGGGGGCAAGACCTCGGGTGCGTGTTTGTTGGGGTGCTGCGCGCCTGGGGTAATTTCGGAAGAAAACCCGCACTCGGCGGGGACAGCACCAGACGATAACAGCCGCCTGCAACGCATAATGTCATAATCGCTCTGTGCGCACCCATGTTCTTGGGCACGAGAGCAGGTCGGCGCTTTCGCGCAACATCCGTCTTGGCATTTTGTCTTGCGACAAAGGCAGCAGTCTGCGCCTGCTAGTGTTTAGCTACGCACATTGCCATGTCCTTGTTCTGCTTCTTTAATATCTGAACGCCCTGGCAACTGTGTCCCCTTCGCAGGCGCCCCGTCTAGGGTTACAGCCTGCGCCGTGCAGACAACAAACACTCCAACGGCATGTCACGTGCCAAAGCAGCACAGGGGGTCCCAGTTCGGGCAATGGCCAGCACAAGAATGAGCCAACCCCTGCTAACACCCCCTCTACCTCGCCGCAAGCGGCAGCAGCAGCAGCTACCGCTTCAGAGAAGCTTTACCTCGGCCTTCCAGCCCTCACATGGCAAAAAGCCATTCCTTTGGGTAGGTACGGATCTGGAAGCCTGACTCGGCATGTGTGCCTGGTTGCGGTGCCTGAGATCACAAGTTCTACGCTGCAGCAATCCAGCAGTCCCATGCAATGCATTACGCGTTGCCTCGCATTGCCGTACACCTCTGTCACCACAGGCCTCATGTTCTTCTGCATCCTCTTTAACTACACCACCTTGCGCAACACCAAGGTACGGAGACCGAACGTTGTGACCAACTGTGAGCACCCCTGCCTGGCAAGCGACTACGGACACAGTCACGCCCTGCTCCCTTGCATCGCAACCCGGCCATGCCTTACACAAACATAGCATGGACGGGCCAACAACAGCAAGGGCAGTCACGCATGCACGAGCGCAAGCAAGCCCTGAAGGTGCCGCTGCTCCTGCTGCTGTTGCCCTCCCACAGGACGTGTTGGTGGTGACGGCGCCGGGCAGCGGCGCGGAGGTCATCCCCTTCCTGAAGACGCTCGACCTGCCCATGGCTGTGCTGTTCACGGTGGCCTACACAACGGTGCGTGCCGGTGCCGGTTTTGCCCAGACCCACACCCCTGCCGCCGCAATCCACCAAGGGTAGCTGACCATATGTGGCCGTCTCAACCAACTCTATGCTTGGGCCCCGACCCACATGCCCTCCCGCACCCGAGTACACGTGCCGCCCACATCCACACGGCCCGAAAGCCCTGCCCACCAAGGGCTGGGCCGCCAGCCCCTTGCCTCCAAGCGGGAAGCGGCCTGGCCGGAGTGCCCTCTCGGCATTACCTGGCGCTAGGTTTAGGCAACTAGCCCACACATGAAACCAGGGTCACCTCCTCTCGACTGCCTGCCCCGCTCGCGTGCTGCCCCGCAGCTGTCCAACCGGCTCACCTCGGACATGCTGTTCTACGCCTGCCTGTGGCCCTTCGTGGGCTTCTTCGCGCTGTTCGGTTTCTTGGTGTACCCCAACAAGGAGATGCTGCACCCAACAGGCAAGCACCGTGCTAGGGTACCACACCGTGCTAGGGTACCACACCGTGCTAGGGTACCACCGTGCTAGGGTACCAGTAGCCCACAATCCTGTGATCTCTTGGTAGCATAACAAAACTCCACGGGAATGGGCTTTGCACTGGTGAGGGTAGACCGAGCGAATGCGTCTGGGCGCCGCCGAAGCACAACGCACTCCTGCTTTCTTGCCTATGGTGCTGTCCACCGTGTTGCGCGTTGCACGCCCTGACAGCAAGGCAGCAGCGCACGGTTCAGGCACCACTTGCTGGGGTAGTATTCACAACAGCCTGTCTGGATGGTCTTGGTGCAGAGCTGTGCAACCACCTCGCCGGCGTGCTGGGCGAGCGCTGGTCCGCCCCGCTTTCGCTGCTGCGCACGTGGACCTTCAGCGTCTTCTACATGATAGCGGACATGTGGGGCAGTATAGGTGAGGTCGAAGGTTCTGTGACGAGGATCCGCCAAAGAAGGACGTAGTAGGACAGGTGGGGCCGGGGCGGGGAGAAGGGGAGCGGAGGCGGGGAGCTGGCGATGGACTGGCGGCAGCTGCTGGGAAGCTGGCGGCTGAGGTGCTGAGCAGCTTTCGTGGGCATTCAGGATGCGAATGGGGCATGAAGTACAACAGGCATGCATAATACTGGCGTGATCAGGATAAGACGCTTGGTGTGGGAGCATCCCCGGCGGCCATGACTCCAAGTCTGCCACTGCACCTGTCCCTGCTGATGCCCCTTGCACCCCCTGCTTTGCGCGATGCACCTGACACGCACGTTTCTGCCCATGGCACCCTGCCCCCTGCGCCTGCAGTGGTGTCTCTGCTGTTCTGGGGGCTGGCCAACCAGATCATGACGGTGGACGAGGCGGCCACCTTCTACCCGCTGTTCGGCATGGGCGCCAACCTGTCGCTCATCGTGGCGGGCAACGTGACGCACCGCCTCAGCGAGATGCGCGCCACCCTGCCGCCAGGGGTGGACGGATGGGTGGGTGGGGACCGCCGGGGCGCGGGGGACGCGGGGGACGGGGGGGGGGGCTGCAGGGCCAGGGCCGGGTGCCGGGTGGGATGAGGGGCAGGGGTGTGAGGATCGGGGATTGGGGTAATAGGTGGGCCGTGTAAGGGCCGCTGGCGGGGGCGCCTGCAGGTATGAGTGCTTGCCCTGTGGCGTTGAGGCTGGGCCCTGCACCATGTAATCCCGTTTCAGTGCCATGACCATGACAATCACTAGCTAAATCCACGCACTTGCACCTGCCCCGACCCGCTTGCCGCGAGGCAGGATGTTGCGCTGCAGGGCCTGATGGGTGGTCCCAACTCCCCCCCATCAGTGCCAGAGTGTTATCATGAAACACTGAAAACGTAAACATCTGAAACGTAACCTTTGCCCCCTCCCGGCCCGCTCCCGCGACACAGGGCGTTGCGCTTCAGGCCCTGATGGGTCTGGTGCTGCTCAACGGCGTGATCATCTCCGTGCTGCACTGGGGGCTGCAGAAGTGGGTGCTGCCAAAGGCGCAGCGGGCGGCGGGCAAAGGTGCGCCGGCGCTGTGCTGCGCCAGAGACGGCCTATGGTACAATGACGAGCGGTGCTGTTGCTGTATCAACGCTTGCGCACAGGATGCCGTGAGGGCAGCTTGACTGGCGGCGCCCGCCTGCAGCCTGCATACCGGTACGGCGGTACGGCGGCTTGCCTCCCACGCCGCCAGCTCAACACGGCACGGCGCCGATGTCAAGCGTCGACCTGTGCCAAAGGTCTCCATGACCAGACCCACCGAGCGTACCAGAGATCCCCTAGGCATAAACGCATAACCCTGCGCAGGTCAGCCTCATGGTACCCGCGCTGAAACCGCCGCTCCCCGCCCCGCAGGCGGCGCGGCTCCCAAGCCCCGCAAGGCCAAGAAGGCCAAGATGTCGATGGGCGAGAGCTTCCGCTTCCTGGCCTCCTCGCCCTACATCCGCGACCTGGCCACCATGGTGGTGTCCTTCGGCGTGGCCATCCAGCTGGTGGAGGTGACGTGGAAGGCGCGGCTCAAGGCGGCATACCCAGACCCGGGGGACTACTCCGCCTTCATGGGCAAGTTCAGCGAGGGAGTGGGTGAGTACTGGTAGTAAGGCGTGGGGGTGGGGGCGGAAAGGATGGCGGGACGGAGGCTGTCAAAGGGTGCGTGGCCAGGGGACGGGCATGGGTGGTTTGGCGCTGCCGCGCCGAGTTGCAGATGGGTGTGTTGGGAGGTGCGTGGGTGGACGCGGGCGTGGTTGGGTGCAGGTTTGGCTGCGGTGGAGCTGGGCTCAGGGGCTTGCTCGCAGAGCCTAGGGTTCTTGCGGGTCCACCTAGTGGGGGCTGCCCGGTGCTGTTGTCCCGAATACTCGGCGTTCATGGGCAAGTCCTGCGAAGGAGTGGGCGGGTGTGGGGCCGTGCGGGGCGGGGTAACAGTAAGAGCTGCGAAGGTGGGCCTTGCGAGGGCGGGATAGCACTGGCAGGTACGGTACCAGAAAGGTATCGGGCCATGGATAGTTGCAGGATGTGGAGTTTAGCGACCATGTCCACAGCTGCTACGCCATGCTAGTGTAGGCGATCAACGAGCCCGCCCTGTCCGTGCTGCGCGCAGGCTTCGTTACGCTGGGCATGATGCTGGTGGGGCGCTACGTGCTGCAGCGCTGGGGCTGGGGCGTGGCGGCGCTGGCCACGCCCACCGTCATCCTGGTCACCGCGGTGGCGTTCCTGGTGCTGGTGCTGTCAGAGTGAGTGGGGGGATGCTGGGGATGCACGCGGGGTGCAGGTGGGAGACAGCGACAACAGGAAGCCTGCTCACGCGCAATCTGATGGGGCGCAGTGGGGCGTAACGCTGGCGCCGTCCGAGTGCTGGCCTGCCTTGGACTACCTCGTGCCTGTGAAACCGCGCCACAGCTGCGACCTTGTCGTGTCACTTCTGGTCCTGCGCTCCATGGGGGGACCTTGAATCGGCTGGTGTGGCGCCTTGGGGCATCGCATGCATGTTGCCATGTTGTCGGTGCACAGTCATCACGGTTGCGCCCTCCCTCGCTCCCCCCAGGGGCATGCTCAAGGCCCCGCTGGCGGTGCTGGGCACCACGCCCCTCATGGCGGCCGTGGTGGTGGGCAGCGTGCAGAACATCTTCTCGCGCGCCTCCAAGTACTCCCTGTTCGACCCCTGCAAGGAGATGGCCTACAGTGAGTGGTGGTGGCGGTGCTGGGGTAGTGGTCGTGTGTGTATTGATGTATTGAGCATGCTTCGGGCCCTGCTGGACCCTGTTCGACCCGTGCAAGGAGATGGCCTACAGTGAATGGGGAGAATCAGGCTTTTCGCATGCAGGGGTGCGACCCCGAGTAGGGAGAGACAAGGACGGGGGCCCAGTGGGTTTGCCGATTCGGGACGGGCGCTGGCCGCATGTTGTCCCAAGCTGTGCTAAATGCACGCTGATGCCAAGTGTCATCTTGCCACGTGTCTGATGCAACGTGTCTAATGCAACGTGCCGTGCAGTCCCGCTGGACGACGAGATCAAGGGCAAGGGCAAGGCGGCGGTGGACGTGGTGGGCAACCTGCTGGGCAAGAGCGGGGGCGCCGTGCTGCAGCAGGTGGGGGCCGGGGCCGGGGCCGGGCCGCTAGTAAACGCACCGCATCAACGCGCCGTTGCAGAAATGCCTGCCCGCAGAGCACTGGGAAAGCAACCTAGCAACCCGGACCATCCTTCGTGTCCAGGCGAGCGGCAGGCGTTGTGGTGGCAGGCTGCATCGTGATTCGGGTAGTCACAGGTGTGCTTCCTTTCACGAGGCGCAACGAACTTGCATGTCACACATCCCCGCCCTACTGTGCCGCAGGCCGCCATCTTCACGTTCGGCTCCCTGGCCGCCTCCACGCCCTACCTGGGGCTCATCCTCACGGCCGTCATCCTCAACTGGATCCGCAGGTGGGGTGCACAAGGGGCCTACATACTGGAAACGGACACCGCAGTTGGATTGCATGTTGGTTTGCATGTTTCTCCTGCACTGGCCACGACCGCGGGCGTTTTGCGTGGGGTTGCCCTAGTTCCTACCCGTACCCTCTAATACTCGCTTTTCCGCAACATCATTGTCCTGTGAGTAACAGGCGCCTGTCTTGGTGCCCTACACCCCGGTCCGATTCCTCGTGCATGTCCCCTCCCCTGGTGCTCTCCGCAGCGTGCTGTCCCTGGAGAAGCAGTTCCACGCGCTGATGAAGTCCACCGGCCAAGACAGCGACCAAGAGCACCAGGAGCAGGAGCACGAACAGCCGGGAGCCGAGCAGCATGGCCACACTGCCAACGGCAACGGTAACGGCAACGGTAACGGCGCAGCGGCTGCCCCTGGTGCTGCCGCTGGAGGTCCCGCGGAGGCGCCGCGGCAGGAGGGGCCTGGGGTCCAGGCCCCCGTGCCCAAGTCCGCAACGGCTTGAGGGCAGCCGGCACGTGATACGGTGTATGACCGGCGTCTTGGGGTGTGAGGGCGGCCGTAGCAGCTGGAGAGTTTGGGCGGTGGGAGTTTCGTTCTTATGCTTGATACGACTGCAGAGACGTGCGAGGCAGCTGTAGGTATGTTCAGGATCAGAAAGCTGCATGAAGCGTGGAATTGAGTAGAGTCGCGCGCGCACAGAGTCCCACCGAGCGTGCATGTCGGTACGGTATCCCTTCTGGCGAGAGTGGGCGAGAGACGGTGTACGCCCGAGGGTGCAGCGTATGAAGTGTACCGTAGTTCCTTCGTGAGAGCCGGCTGTCGTGTATGCATGCGTGCACGACATGCCGCAGGGGCCGCTGTGAGCGATGCGACTGTGCGATCTCTGTCTGAACCTGGAGGGGTACGTGGCTTGCACCCGCCGAAGTGTGACGCGAGAGGCAAGCAAGGGAATGCGTTTAGCGGGCTTGTGGCTGCACGCCCCAGTATCGCGTGAGTGACGGTGTAGCAAGGGGCTTGCTGTCATGTGGTTTGAAAACGAGGGTGTTGGTGTATAGTTCAGTGTACGATACGGCAATTCAGCTTGGGCATGGGAATTAATGCTTGAGCCTTGTTAGCACCACAGTGTCTTGCACCTGGTGGTGTGATGAGGGCGGTGTACAGCTTCGTCGACCGGTGCGCAGCTGCACGCACGCGGGCAATGCACCTCTAGTGTATAGCATGTAGGTAGGGCATTATACGCCGTAAAGATGGCAAATGACGTCATGATGTACGGGTACCGTAGCATGACGCTTTGCCATAACAGTACGGAGCATAAAGTGAGGGTGTGGTGCGCTTGGGTGTATCGCTGTAGTGAGATGGTATGTTTTGGACAGTGGGAACGGTACAAGAACCTCGGGAGACGTCTGGTGTACAGGTGGAGGCGGTTGGTGGATGTTTTAGCGTGATTGGATTTTCATGTGTTACAGAAGACCAGAGGAGTCTTAAGTGCCACAACAATGTTTCCGGTTGGCCCCAGCAGTACCCACGCACCCACGCCTTGCCATACAAAAGATGGTGCACACAAAAGATGGTGCACACAAAAGATGGTGTACCGTAAGTTTAACCGGTGGCACCCGGTAGGCTGCCCACCGCTCGTGTCCCAGCCATAACTGGCTTACAGATGCCGTACTGCCCTGCGTTGGGGTCAGCGCCTGCCTGTCCCTGCCACCCAAGACTGGCAAGCTATTGAGCCAGCTGTACAAAGCCGCAGAAGTGATGCCGCTCCCACGTAAGACATAGTAGACGTTGTATGGACCGGTATCAAAGCAGCCAATATACTGTCGGTCCTGACCTTGAACTAAATGACACTCGGCAGGGAATGCATGCACGCGCCTGCTTGGGTGCTGACATGTCCAGCGAAAGCCTCGCTTCCAAGCCTTCCTTTGCGGCGTTCGCTTCCGGGCCTTCCTTCGCGGCGCTGGCAGGATGCTTGCCGGGCGTGCAGTTCACCTACTTACTTATGCCCATATGTATGTTAGTCCGTCCCCATGTGCTCCGTGCCAAAACTGCATCTGCACAATGCACAATGCCGAGTCCGCCACTCAACATCAGTGCTCCCAGTCCCGCTCCCGACTGCTCAGCTCAGCCAATGCCTCCACGTCCGCTGCCTCCGCTGGCATCCCCGCACTGCCCTCCCGCCCAGCCCCACACATCCAGCCCCATCGCCCCATCGCTGCCTGCCGCTCTACCTGCCGCTGACCCCCGCCGCCCCGCTCCCGCCCCGGCCCCTCCCCAGGCGGCCCAGGTGCTGCTGGATGCGGTCCAGCTTGCCGCGCAGGCCCGCGCGGTCGGACGCCGTCAGGCCCCTGCGTACGGGGCAGAGCGGAAGGCAAGGAAGGCCGGTTTGCGTGAGATCTTTGCTGCAGCCAGCGACACACGTTTCGTACTACAAGGTAGCATTGCAGGTATCCGTCCAGGTGCTTCCCTCCGTTCAACAGGGACGGTATTTCAGCCGCCGCCATTTTGCTGCTGAAAAGCGGGGCGTGTGCCTGTCGCCATGCAGCAGGCTGTGCACATGGTGACCGCCCAGGCCCTGACCCTGTCCCCACCTGTTTGCCGCCAGCTGCGTCTCGTACTCGCGCACCACCTCCGCCAGGTCCTCCGCCTCGTCGATGCGCTGCACGGCGGGCTTGAGCACCAGGCAGTGCTGCCGGCCCTTGCGCAGCACGCAGCCGGCGGCCGGGTTGGAGAACACGTACCTGACGGGTGTCCCGGTAGCGGGGCACGAAGGGGCAGAAGGTCATCAGGGTGGAGTGGGACAGAGCCGGGTGCGTGCGGGGTCAACACCGGTTGGCGCAGAAGCCATACAAGCGAGGAGAGGTATTACCCTTCCTGCACAGCAGCCTCACAGCGACCGAATGCCAACTCTGCGCGGTTCCCGCTACCCTTGCACGCGGCCTGGCCTTCTGGACGCACAATATAATTTGGTTTGGTTGTTTACAGGGGACCCCTTCCGGACCCATGTCTGCAGTAGTACTGGCACGTCACCCCACACACCTGGTTGCCTTGAGCCTGTCGTCGACGACCACCTGCTCCATGCCCCAGCTGCCGGGGCCCAGCGTCTTGCCCTCGTGCCAGATCTGCGCCGGGGGCAAGAGACACCAAACCCTGGTTCAAGTCCCGTTTTAGCCCCCCAGCCAACCACGCTCTGCCTGCTCCCCTCTCAACTCACCAAGCGAAGGCACACCATATGCTGTGCCATTACCGCTATAACCGTGCCCTTATCGCACGGAATCCTTGCCCACTCCAACCCCCGAGGCAAACAACAGCAACACCAACTGCATTTCAAGCGCTGCGCTTGCACCTCCTCCCCGCCCAGCGCCCCACCTTGATGGCCAGGATGGGCCCCATGTCGCCCTCGTGCGAGTACAGCGTGAAGCGGTCGCAGCAGCCGCGGCCGAAGGAGCCCTTGCCACGCGGCAGGGCCTGGCACACAGTGGCAGTGCGGCCCAGCAGCTCAAGGTGCACCTGCGGAGGGGCAGCACGGAGAAAGGGCGGGCGGGGTCGGACTCCGGAATTGGCCTGCGCAGCTACGTGTCCTCCAACCCCGCCCCCAGCTGCACACTGCCCGGGCAGCAAGGGACTCCCAGCGCGCTCACCGTGGTGCTGCCCAGCCCCGCGTTGAGGCGGTCCGCCGTGAGCACCTTGATCTTGTAGGCGTAGGCGCCCTGGTGCTCGCTCAGCCGCCGCCGCAGCCGCACCTCCGTGAACCCGCCGCCGCCGCCGCCACTGCTACCATGGCCATGGCCGCCAGGGGGCGACCCCGACACCGCCCCGCCCGGCTGTCGCTGCTCCTTGTCCCCAGTTGTCGCTCCCGCGCTAGCTGCGGCTGCTGAGGCGCCGACAGGCCCGGCGGCGGACATTAGGTTATCGTAGCTGACGCGCGACAGGTCGGGCCTGGGGAGCCGAAAGGGCAGGGGAATGGGAGCGAGGGGAGGCGGGTGTGGCAGGTAATGCACTATGGCAGCAGTCTCAAGTTGACCGGAGAGAGAGGCAACGGCCGTGTAGCGGTGTTGCGCAAGAAATCCCAGGACACAGAACAGGCCTGCCAAGGAACCGCGGAAGCGGTGCCAGGTGGCGCTCGAAGAAGCAGCAAGATTCGATACACTTAGCACGCTGCCCCTTCCGCAACCCCTTTTACCGTGTTGCCTCTCCCTGCCACTCCAGCAGCTCCTCCTCAGTCATGGACGCCACCGAGCCGCTGGAGCCGCCGCCGCCGCCAGACTCGAACTCGTACTCCTGGGGGCGGCGCCGTGGACGTGTCCCGCAGACATTAGATAAAGTGTGTGGGGACCACCAGCCTCACCCCACCCGCCCCTTCGCTTCTCCCCAGTCACGTACGACCAGAACGCAAAGCCCTCCCCTCGACCTCCCAGGCTCACCTCTGCGTACTCTGCCCACGACACCCGCTTTGTGCTGGTGCCCAGCCACCGCACGCCCACCGCCCCGCCGCCCAGCGCCGGCGGCCGCACGCCCCCCGGCGCCAGGGGCGCCAGTGACGCCACGCTGCTGGCCGACAGCTCGCTGCCCTCCACACTTAGCTCGGTAGTGAGAGGGGCGGGCCCACCAGCGGCACTGGAGGCGTCGTCGTCCTCGGCGGCGGAGATACGCACCCTGGGAGGGCCGTGCGGCGCGCGCTTTACAGGTATGTGACGCATGCTGTCAGTGTGTGAACGGCACGCTTGCGAAGACTGGTTAGCCCGGCCATTGCTGGCAAGCTAGGTACATGCACATGCGCACCTCCTGCGCCCGCCGCCGCTGGTCACGCTCCCGAACGAATCGTACGAGTTCTCCGGCTCCAGGCTCCCGCCCGACAGCCGCCGCCCGCCCGCGCTCGTGCCCGCCGCAGACGCCCCCGTGGTTCCAGAGCTGCTCCGGCGGTTGGCAGGCGGCGTGGGTGGTAGCGCCTGCTGCACGCGGCCGGCTATGATCGCTGCGGTGGCGAAGGAGGAGGTGGGTGAGGGCCCGCGGGAGTTGCTGCCACCGGCGCCTGACCCTCCGTCTCCGGGCTCGTCGGAGGCGTCGCGGCGGCGGGGTGCGGTGGGGGGCAGCGGCGGCCGGGGGCTGACCAGGGAGGGGAGGGCGGCCGCGCGGGGGGCGCTGCGGACTGAGGAGGAGACGGGGCCTAGCCCCAGGTTGGCACCTGCGTGGTTACGAAGGTAAGGAGGAAGGGATAGCGCTTTGGCTGTCATTGGGGGACTGGGAAGCTTTATGGCTTGCCAAGCTGATCAGTGGATGCAGTGAAGACAAGTTCGCTGCAGTCTGCTGTGGCTGCAGCTGGCAAACGCGAGCGGTACTGTAGCAGCAGTGGCGATGCATAGCGGTCAGCGGTTACATCAGCCGTGTTGCACGCTGCATCCTCCCGCAACACAGCGTGGAAGTCTTTCTACCGAGCCGTCCCCTTCGACCTAAGCGCGCGCCTGGGCGTTATGTGCAAGCGCATGCGAGCTACTACTGGCTTCAGTAAGGTATGGTCATTTCAGTGCGCATGCGCCCATCCTCGACTACTGCCCCTTCATCACAACCCACTTGTGGACAGCATGTGGTCCGAGTCCTCAATGTCCTCGTCCAGGACAATACCCAGGCCGGAGGGCAGCCCGGCAGCGCCCTTGGGCCGGCCGCCACCGCCGCCCCCACCACCCGCCGCCACGGCTGCCGCCCCCGACCGGGCAGGCTCCCCACGCTGCACCCTCCCAGGGGCCTCCTCCTGCTCCTCCTCCTCCTCTTCCTCCTCAAACACCCCACTCGCATCTACGCTCTCGGTCACCGAGAACACACTGCCCTCGCCGAGCACCCGCTCAGAGATACCCGCCCGCATCGCCAATGCCGCCGCAGCACCCAGCGCCCCCTTCCTGCTCACCGCCCCGGCCCTGGGCGGAGAGGCACCCCGCTCGCCGGCGCTTCCCCCCGCCCCCACGGGCCCCAGCTCCATGCTCTGGCTAGGCGAGTTCATGTCCGATGATAGGTCCAAGGACTCATCCCCAAACGCCGCCATGCCGCGCCGCTGCGGCCCTCCAGCCCCGAGCCCCGAACCCGCACTCCCGCCGGACCCCGCCCCGAAACCCAGCGGCTCCAGACGCAGTGCACGCGCCGCCGACGGCCCCACAGGCGGCAGACCCCCACGACCAGGTGCAGCCGTGGACGCGGGTCCCGCGGGCTGCGGGATACCGCCATCGTCCGAGCTGCCAGGGGCCCCTCTGCCAGTGGCACCTGCAGCCGCCGCGGCGGCTGCGTCCCATCGGTCCAGGCTGTTCTCCTGGCTGAGGCTGAGGCCGGCGCCCGGCAGCCGCACCACCTTGCCCCCGCGCGCCCCCCCGCGCACCCAGTCGTGCACCGGGAAGGTCCACTCCAGGCCCGTCATGAGCTGCTCCACCGTCACCGAGTCCACGAACCAGGAGGAGCTGTAGCCCTCGCCTGCGGGAGCAGCAAGGGGCCGGGAGGGTGAGGGGCGTGAGGATCCGCTTGCGAGGCCGCAGAGTCAGGTGCGCCGGGGTTAGGGGTCCTGTACCGTTCCCCACGTGCTCCCATAAGCGACATTTACTTGGTGACCGCACATGCGCAACCGCCCCCACACCCGCACCTACCCTCATGCCAGATGTGCAGGGCGGCCAGGTCCCCCAGGTCCCCCGCCGCGTCCACCATGAAGTCGTCCGCGCAGCCAGGGCCGAACAACTCAGAGCCCGCACCCCCCCTGGGCCGCAGCAGCGCCGTGTGCGTGCTCTCGCTGCCGTACAGCGTCACCCGTACGGCACCTGCCGTACACCCGCTCATGGCGCGGTCGCCTGTGACCACCTGCAGCCGGTACGCCCCGCTGCTGGTGCTGAGGTCGCCGATGGAGTTGGCGAACGGGAGGGCGGGCAGCGCGGGCCGGGACGGGGCGGCGGCAGCAGCGGGAGGTGGCGGCGGGGGCGGCGGCGGCAGGGGCGTGCGGGACTGGGCGTCCTCCTCCTCCTCCGTCTCCACATCCTCCTCCTTCTCCTCCGCCGCTGCCGCAAGGCCGCTGCTGCTGGCAAGGCTCTGCCTGTCCTCGTCTTCGTCCTCCACTCTGCGGTATAGCCCGCTGCCCACCTTTGCAGGCCCTGCACCCCGCGCCTCCAGCCCCGGCAGCGCGACCTCGTCCCCGCTGTCGCCGTAGTCCCTGCTGTACGGCAGCTCGCCAGGCAGGTCGTCCTCATCCAGGAACGAGTCATGGGACAGCCCGATGCCCAGGGGGTCAGACCCCGCCGACGCCTCCGCAACCATTTTCCTGTTGCGGCTGGCCCCCGCCCCCAGGCCCCCGCCTGCTGCAGGCGCCTTCCTTTCTGCCGGCGCTCCCTTCGCAGCCCCGGCGGTTGGTGCCGTTGCAGTCGACAGCGGACGGAACACTTCAAGCTCCATGGATGAGTCATCGCTGTACAGCCCGGCGCCGCCCGCCTGCGGCCCGCCACGGCCTGCCGCGCTGCCGCCGGCGGCACTGGCCCCGCCGCTGGTGCCAGCCCCCTTGGGAGTGCCGTACGCGGCGAAGAGGTTGGACTTGGCCAGAGCAGCCGGGACCTCCCCGTCGTCGCCGTCACCGTCATCATCAGCGTCTACGTCCACGGTCAGGCCGCGGCCCGCCCCAGCGCCTGCCGTACTGCCGCTGTCGGACTCCTCGCCGCTGGTGGTGGCCTCCTCCTCCTCGTCCCAGTAGTCCAGGCTGCCCTGCACGCGGCCCTCGTCGATGGTGGTTGACAGTTGGCGGTTGGCCAGGGGGGCGCCGCTGCCGGGCTGGGACCTGGCGGAGGCGGAGGCGCCGCTGCTGCTGCGGCGGCGGTGGGTGGCGGCGCCGGAGGAGGGCGCGGGCGGGGGCGCGCGGGCGGCGCCGTCGAAGGCCCCGGACATGGATGGCCGCTGGGAGAGCATGGCGGCGATGCGCTCCGCCTCCACGGATACGTCCCCGTTGAAGCCGATGGACTCGGCGCTGGGCTCGCCGGTGGGCAGCGCGCGGCCGCTGGACCGCAGGCTCTAGCGTTAGGGAGGCAAGGCGGGGGAGGAGATGGGATAACCGGAGAGCAGCCAAGGGTAGGGTGAGGCTACCGTATACGGCTGGGCGTTACAGCCGGGTGTGCTGTACTATTTGGCAAGCAGCAGCTGTCTACAGAGGAGCGACAGGCAGGGGCATCCCATCCTAGTCTGACAACCGTAGTCAGGTGTACTGGAATGGGTCAAAGAGCATGCTGTAAAAAGGCATTGCTGATTTTAGTCTACATGCGGGGCCGATTGGCGGTGCCAGTGTGCAGCTACTACACAGTCACTGTGGCACTCACCAGCAGGCCAGACGGCTGGTTTCTGAGCTTGCCGAACGGGCCTGACGCCGCTCCAGCGCTGCTGACGACGCTCACGCCGGACGGCTGCTCCGCCAGGCCCTGATCCCCATCCTCGTCACCCGACTCCTGCTCCCCACCATCCTGCGTCTGCCTCTGCTGCACCCCTGCCCGCCCCTCAGGCAAGCCGACCGACTTGCGCGACTGCTCAAGGGACATGCCCCCAAGCGCCGCCCCGTCCGCGCTGTCCGCAAACATGTCCTCGTCGCCGTCGCTGCCGCTACCGAGCAGCCCCAGCCCCGCGCCCTCCGGCGGCGCGATCAGGCCGTAGCTCTCCTCCGGCATGATGCTCCTGCTGGCAGCCATGGAGCCCGAGGCCTCAAGCGCCCGCCTGGACACCCCGCCGCCGACAGCCGGCCCCTCCCTGTTCGACAGGCCTGCAGCGCCCGCGCCCCTGCTGGCCCCGTCCCGCTCGCCGACGCCCGTGGAGCTGCGCCTGCCGGGCCCCGCGCTGCTGGCCCCGCTGCTGCGGCTCAGCGGCCCGCTGTCCCCCAGCCTGCTCCCCGGCAGCTCCGGGGGTGCGCCCAGCGAGCCGAACGACTCGTCGGCGTCCAGGCCCAGACCCATGGGCCCGCTGGGCAGCTCAGCACTGCGGTCGGCGAGGTCCGCGTAGCGCCCGTCCTCCAGCTCCATGGAGCCGTCGTACGCCCCACCGTACGCTGCCGTACCGCGCCCGGTGCCGTACGGCAGCCGGTCGCCCAGGGAGGACGACAGGGAGCCGCGGCGCGCCAGCGGCAGGCCGGAGTCGTCGTCCGCCATGGACAAATCGTAGCTGAACATGCCGCGGGCGGTGGCGGCGGTGGGGGCCGCGGCTGTAGGGAGTGAGGCTGCGGCTGCGGGTCCCGCAGTGCTGGTCTCCTGTACCTCTGCGGCTGCATCACCTTCTTCGTCATCTTCCTGGTCGGCGGGCTCGGACACGGAGGAGCGCTGGGCATGCTGCGGCGGAGGCGCCAGGCCGTCTAGCTCCAAGTCATCATCCTCACTGTCCGCAGTGACGCCGGCTGGAGGCGAGGAGGGCTCGACGGCGGAGGAAGCCACTGGTCGCCGGCGGAAGTGGCTGCGGTCGTGCGTGGTGCGCGCCGTGCCCCCGGGGCTGACGGTGGGCTCGCTGCGGCCGGTGCTGGCGCCGGCGCCGGTGCTGGCGGTGCTGCCCGCCGTGCCCAGGGCCTCCCCAGCTTCGGCCGCATCCGCCTCCTGCGGCAGCACCAGCTCCCGTGGGCCGCGCGAGCGGGCGTCAGCACTTGACGGCTTCTGGCCCTGAGCCCCAAAGGCGCGTTCGGGAGAATTGACCGCGCCCGAGCCGGCGGCTTCCAGGGAGGCACTGCCGTCGCTGAACAGGCTGTCCCCGCCAGCGGCTCGCTGCTGCTGCTGCTCCCCCTCCAGCCCCGGCAGATCCGCTCCGTCCGGCAGGTCCACCTCGTCCTCCTCCGAGAAGCCAAAAGTGGACATGTGGCTGCGAGACAGCCCGCTCGCCACCGCCGCCGCCCTGGCTGCCGCTGCTGCCGCGCTGGATGCACCGCTGCGGCGGCGGCTGTCGACCTCATCCCCGTCCGAGTCCCCGGACGACTCCAGCAGCGACGCCAGGCCCTTCTTGCTGGGGGTGCTGAGGGTCTGTACGGGGCCGGTGCCCGATCCCGACATCCGCATGGGTGCGGGGTTGGGGTTGACGGTGGACGCCTCACGGGAGATGCCCCTGCTGGACAGAGCGTCGTCTGCAGCGGCCCCCGCCTCGCTGCCCTCCTGCTCCTCCCCAGCCCACTGCGCCTCTACACGCTCCTGCTGCGCCACCATCTCCCATCTCATTCCGTCCTGCTCCCCGTACTCGTCGTCGTCCACCTCGTAATCCTCATCGTACACCTGGGCACAGGAGAGAATGGCGACACGACAACACAGAAAGGAGGCACGTGACGCCCAGATGGCCAATGTGTCCATGGCTTCTTAGTAGGTCCATGGCTTCGTAGTGACCAGTGTCGCTCTGGGTATATGCAGGGTCTGGTCACGTACACGGGTCAAGAGCACGGTTGGAATGCTGTCAACGACATCGCCACCGCAGCTGCCCAGCTCTTCCTGCAGCAGCCCCACACGCCTCGCTACCCGCCCACCTGCGAGGCGGTGCCCTCCGTGGCCAGTGTGCGGCGGGACAGGGCCTCCAGCTGCACCAGCCGCCCCCGCGACGGCCCCGCCGCCGGCACGTGCAGCGGCGCGGCGGGCGAGGGCTCCTGCTGCAGCGGCTCCGAGGGCGCCTCCAGCGGCCGGGACGCCTCCTGAGCCAGCGCCGAGGCCTCAGAGTCGGGCTCCGGCTCCGACGCGTGCTCACCCTCCTCATCGTCCCAGTCCTCCTCCAGCCCAAACTGCAGCTGCAGCTGCTGGTCCCCTGCCCCCGCCTCCTCCGCTTCCTCCTCTGCCGGCACCCCGACCTCCCGCCACTCAAAACCCCGCCCCTCCTCCCGCGCTTCCGCCCCGCCGTCATCCTCACCCTCTCCCACTATCTCCCTATGTGCACCAGACAACTCGGCGGCAAAGCCGTACCCAAGCCCGCCCGCCGCAGCCTTGTCATCCTCATCCTCTGCTGCTGCTGAGTCGCTGACGCCACCAACACGACCACCACCAGCAGCAGCCCCCGGAAGCCACCTCTCCACTTCTCCCTCATCCTCTCTCTCCACCTCCCCCCGGACGCCCGATACCGCCGCCGCACGGCCAAAATCCTGCCCGTCCGCTGCATCCCCATCCTCCTCCTCCGCCATGGCTGCGGCTACGGCTGAGGCGCCATCACCACCACCACCGGCAACTGCTGCCGCCGCCGCAGCCCCTGGGATCAGCACCGCCGGCGGCGCGTACAGCTCCGCCGCCACCGGGTCCGCCGCCGACTCCGCCACCGCCTCGCCCCGGCCGCCCCCGTGCAGGGAGGTGCGGCTGGGGCCCATGCCGTGCAGGTCCCCCAGGGACATGCCGCTGAAGCCACTGCGCTCCGAGGTGATATCCTCACTACTCACTGCCGCTGCGGCAGACGCAGGGGGCGCCATCGCCGGGGTCAGCTTCAGCGCCGGCAGTGCAGACCCGGGCGCGGGCGCCTTGCCGCCCTGAGGGGACGAGGAGGCGGCTGCGGGTGCCGTTGGAAGGAGAGAGGAGGAGGAAACGCGGCGGGTGGTCGGCTGGGCGCCCTGGGGCGACTCGGTGGCGGGTGCGGTGCCGGCGGGGCTGTTGGCCGCGGAGGTGGTGGAATGCGGGCTGCTGGCTGCGGGGTTCATGGATGGCGAGCTGGTGGCCGGCGGCGCACCGCCTAGGCTGGGGAGGTTGCCAGAGAGCGAAGGGCGCTGCAGCGGGGCCAGCGGGGAGAGCAGCCTGCGGCTGGGGATATCGCCCGAGGTAGCAAGGAGGGAGGGCGCAGCAGGCTGCAGCGGGTCCTCGGTGGACTGGGCGGTGAGGGCACCGCCGGAGGAGGCCGTGCCGCCGAGGCTGCCGCGGAGGGGTGGTGGGATGGAGGACAGGGGCGCGGTGAGGGCAGCCGGTGTGGTCGCGGGCGCGGGCGCAGTGGGGGTTGCTGCGGCAGCCGGCTGGGGTGCACCAGCACCGAGCGGGGACGGTGCAAACGCCTGCGAGGGGGTAGATGAAGTCAAGGAAAGCTTGGAAGGTACCTGCAACATTGTTCACACCGCTACTGCATCATCCGACTGGCAACACGGTGCACACGGTGTCACCTTGATTTGGAAAGAGTGCATGGTGTCGGTCTAGCCCAAGAGGTAGCACATTCAGGTGGTGCTGCAGCGCAATCCATTTGCACTCCCTACCTGCAGGTCCCCGCTGAGGTGCCCGCTGATGTTGCCCGACACCAGCGGCGAGCGCAGCGGCCCCGGGGGCTGCAGGTCCAGGTTGCGGCTGGTGGACAGCGCACCCGAGGTGCCGCCAAGGGGCGGCAGGGCACCCAGCGGCGGCAGCCTGCGCCTGGACAGCGAGTCAGTGCTGGCGGTGAGTAGCGCAGCAGCCGCGCTGGACAGCCCGCCCAGCGGGGCCAGGGGCGCGAGGCCGCTGGTGCTCAGAGCCGAGCTGGGCTCCTCCACGGGAGGGGCTGGGGACGGGGTGGGGGCGGGAGCGGCTTGGCTAGTGCTGGTGCTGGCGTGGTGCGGAGGGGGTGCCGACGCAGTGGCAGCAGAGGAGGGCGCCAGGGCGGCTGGCAGGAATTCGTCGTCGTCGTCGTGGTCGAAGCCTGAAGGGTTGATGCCCGGCTCCAGCTCGATGTCCTCGTCGATGTCGGCGCTGTCGCCCGCCTTGCTGACGCGGGCGGCCCGCACCGCCGCCACCGCGCCCGCAAGTGACTTGCGGGAGGTGCCGGGAGAGGGCGCGCCCGCAAGCGACTTGCGGGAGGTGCCGGGGGAGGGCGGCGGCAGCGGGATGTTGCGGCGGGAGGGCGCCTGGCTGCCGGGGAAGGAGGTGCGCTTGGGTGGCTGCTGCGCGGGTGACAGCGGGGGCTCTTGGGCGGGCGGGGGAGCCTGGCTCTGCGGCGGCAGCAGCCCCGCTGGCCGCACACCGCCCTCATGAGCATCCTCGTCTTCGTCATCAAACCCGCTGCCCGCGTGGCCGCTTGCCTCCGCGCCAAGCGCCCGCACCGCCTGCTGCTCCTCGTCCCCATCCTCGTCGTCAAACACCCCGTCCGAGGCTCCCAGCCTGGAGGCACGTGGCTTGGTCACCCGCACGCCCTCGTCGCCGTCCTCCGACTCCGTGTCAGCCCCAAGCCCTAACCGCTCCGCCTGGGCGCCATAGACGCCCACAGCCCCCTCATCGTCCTCCTCCTGCAGCAGCTGGTCCACCTGGGAGGCGTCCACCTCCACCTCCAGCTCCTCCTCTTCATCGGTCCCTTCGTCACTGCCGACAGACACCTCCTCGTCGCCAGCTCCCCGCCAGAAAGTCTGCTCCCGGCCCACCCTGCGCCCCTCCCGGCCGCCCTCCACCTCCTCCTCCTCGTGCTCCTGCTCGTCCCCACTGACAGACACCTCCTCGTCCGCCTGGCCCCGCCGGAAGGTCTGCTCCCGCCCAAACACCTGCTGCGCGGCACCGCTGCCGCCCGGGCTGTCTCCCTCCTCGTCCAGGCTGTCCAGCCCACGCGACTGCTGCAGGCCGCCAGCCGCCAGCCCCATGGAACGCGGGGACGGCAGCTCGCCAGACAGGCTCATGCCGGAGCGCGCTGCACGTACGGCCGCCAAGGCGCCGGCGCCTCGCACCTTGGTAGGCACGGGGGCGGGCTCCTCAGCCGCTGCCGCCTGCGGCCGCGCGGCTCCACCGTCCACCGCCGCCACCGCCTGCCGCAGGCTGCGGACGCCCACTGCGTTCGCAGCCACGGCGGCGGCGCCGCCAGGTGAGGACGGCGAGTCATCGATGTCGGCGTCCTCAGTGGCCGCAGACGTGTTGCGGGGCGACAGGGGCGCGGGACCACGCCTGGGGCCGGGGCCCAGGGCTTGCAGGGCCTGCGCGCCGCTGCCCTCAGACATCTGCCCGCTGGTGGTGGCTGCCAGGTGCTCGTAAAACATGGCCTTGTCGCGAACAGAGGAGTCCTCTGGAAGCTGCGGCAGCTGAGCGGGGGCTCCACGGGCCATGGGCGGCGACAGCGGCGCCAGAGGTTGCAGGGCCTTGGGCGGGGCTGCACGCATGGCCAAGCCGCCTGCGTCCGCCTCAGACGCACCGCCGGCAGAGCGGACGTACTGGCTGGCCATTGCGGCGTCCGCGAGCTCGCCGCTCTCTTCCGAGAAGAGCGGGTTGAAGATGGCCTGCGCGGCGGGCACCCCCGCGCGCGTGGACTGCAGCTCCATGCCCTGCGCCGTGCTACCGGCACCTCCCAGCCGCACGTGCTCCGGGACGTCGTCCTCCACATCCCCGCGCGATAGCGGGGACCGGCCTGGCACCCGCAGCGTTACGGGCGACATGAGGGCAGCGGGCGCCCCGTGCAGCGGCGTAAGCGGCAGGGCTAGGCTGGCCACGCGGGTCTCCAGGCGCTGTAAGCCTTCGCGCACCTCCTCAACCGCCTCGCTCTGCGCCGCCGCCTGCTCCACTGCCTGCTTGGCCTGCTGGGCGGCAGCGGTGCTGGCGCACTCCACCTCTGCCAGCTTCTCGGCCAGGCGGCCCGAGTCCGTGGCGAGGGAGTCCAGCGCCTCCTGCACCTGGGACAGCTCGTACGACAGCTCCTCGGCGCGGGACCGGGCCTCCGAGGCAACCTGTGGGCAAACGGCACGTTGCGCGAACGTCGCAACCCTTGCTGCAGCCTGCTTGCCATGCAAAATGGTTGAGCTATTGCACAGGGTCATAGGCTTGCCAGGCAGGGCCTAGCATGGCTACCGAAGCAGCTGAACGCTGCGCAAGCCCCACCTGCGAGTCCCTGCTTGCGGCCGTAAGTAGCTCGCTCAGCGCGTGCACCTTGGCGTCCATCGCCTCTAGCCGCTCCAGCTGTTCCGACGTGGAAGAGCTCACCTGCGTAAAGCACGTGCACCGAATTAGTTAGTATGTTTGCACATTCAGTCCAGGTAAGGTCCTCTTTCTCCGGAGAAGTCAGAGACATGCGAAAAAGGGTGCCCTCACAGTGGTGTATGCGCTCCCAGCGGTTCTGCCCACCTTTTGCTGCAGGACCTGCAGCTCTGCCTGCAGCGAGTCCGTGGCAGCCGCAGCGCCGCCGATGCTGCTGCTGCTGGCCGCCGCCCCGTCACCCGGCAGCGGAATGCGGCTGTTGCTGCCGGCCCGCACCGGGCGCACGGGGGTGGTTGCGGAAGGAGAGATGGGGCTCGCGCCGGCGTGGGTCACCAAGGCTGCGGCCTGCGCCTGGCCTTGGGCTTGCACCTGCTCCGACAGCGCCTGCAGTGGCATGTGGGATGCTCAGGCAGCATCACAAGATAGCGTACAGTCGATTATCGTGCGGGTGGCTGCTCACGCTGGCAAGGCCATTATGCATCAGGTGGGAAGCCAGGGGCTGGAGTAATGGTGCATGCACCATGCGGGTGGCTGCCTGGGGATGTCAGTGCCGCACCTGCAGCTTAACGTCGCGCTCCTCTGCCTTGCGCGTCGCCTCCTCTGCCGCGTTGGCGGCACGGTCTAGGCCGTCCTGCAGGGAACAGATGGGCATGGGTCGAGGACCGAGGTCAAACGCTGAGGAGCAAGTACAGCCACAGGCCAAGTGTCGGAGTGCTACCGAAGCATTTGCGTCTTGGCCTCACCGAGAACAGTGCAGACGCCTTGCTGGCCAGGCAGATGGCCATGCCATGCAGTGTTGGTTACATGATACTGGTGTTGCTCGTACAGCAGCTCACCTGCAGGTCCACGCAGTTGGATAGCATCTCCTCGCGGAAGGCCAGCAGCTCCTGCACCTGGGCGTCCAGGACCTGGAAGGGAAAAGGAAGCAGCAATACGGTCGTGGCACCGCAATTGCGTGTGTTCCTAATTTTGCCCTTAGAGCTAACGCACCTACCCCTAGTGCCCTAGTCCAGTAACAAGACACCTCACTGCAACCATTTGCGTCTGCACGCAACCTTAGAGCTGTTATCGGATGATTACAAGCCTGGTATTGCCTAGGGCCATGCAAGCACCTCGCGCACCTGCACCTTGCCGCCCAGCTCCTTGCGCGCGTCGCCGATGCTGCCCTTCAGCTCGGCCAGCTTGCCGCGCAGCTCGTCACCCAGGGCGTCCAGCGCCGCCTCCCCCGGGCGGGCCGCCTCAGCGGCAGCTGCAGCAGCATTACTTCCAGCGTTCGCAGGCGGCAGAGAGCGAGACAGCATGCCAGCACCGCCGCCAGCGGCCGAAGCGGCGGAGGCTGCAGCAGCGGACACCCCGGCCGCTACACCCCCGGCCGCTGCAGCCGCAGCTGCCGCAGCCTGTGCGGCCTTGACCGACGCCTCCTGCTTTTCCAGCCTCTCCGAAAGCTCGTTCACCCGCTGAGCCTCTTCTTCGAGCTGCGCCTCGGCCGCCGATACCCTGTTGGCGGTGTCCTCCACCCGGCCCGCCAGCTCCTGCACCGCCGTCCCCTGCTCCTCGAGCTCCGCCTCCGCCCTCGCTGCCCTGGCCGCCGCGGCAGCAGTAGCTGCAGCTGCCGTGACCTGTGCGGCTTTGACCGCCGCCTCCTGCTCTTCCAGCCTCTCTGTGAGCTCTTGCACCCGCTGCACCTCCTCCTCGAGCTGCGCCTCCGCCGCCGATACCCTGTTCGCTGTGTCTTCCACCCGGTCCGCCAGCTCCCGCACCGTTGCCGCCTGCTCCCCGAGCTCCTCTTCCTCCCTCGCCGCTCCTGCTGCCGCAAGAGCAGCTGTCGCGGCCTGTGCGGCTTTGACCGCCGCCTCCTGCTCGTCCAGCCTCTCCGAAAGCTCGTGCACCCGCTGCGCCTCCTCCTCGAGCTGGGCCTCCGCAGCCGACACCCTGTTCGCTGTGTCCTCCACCCGGCCCACCAGCTCCTGCACCGCCGGCCCCTGCTTCCCAAGCTCCTCCTCCGCCCTCGCCAGCCCCGCCGCCTGCTGCTCCACCCTGTCCCACACCCGATCCACGCTGCCCTGCACGCCGGTAAGGCCCTCCTCCAGTTGCTGCTGCAGCCCGCCCAGCGTCTCCGACACCTCCGCGACCTGGTCCCGGAGCGCCTCGACGCCGCCCCGCGCGTCCTCCGCTGCCGCCGCCGCAGCCTCCCCTGCTCCCCCGTCCGCCGCCTCTAGCTGCTCCCTCACTTCCGCAAGCTGCTGCTCCACACTGCCCTTGAGCGCGTCCAGCTCATGCTGCAGCACCTCGATGTGCCCCTGGTGCCGCTGCAGGCGGGCAAAAATGCTGCTGGTGTCCTCCATGGCTGCCCCCAGCTCCTTGACCTGCGCCTCCAGCACCAGCAGCCGCTCCTGCGCGGCTGCGGCGGCCACCGCCGGGTCGTCGTTGCCGGTGGCGCTGGGCCCGCGAGAGCGCAGCCCCTCGGGTGGCACGGCCAGGGCCCGGGCGGAGCTGCCCGCTAGGCCTTGTACCGCCAGGGTGGACACCTCGGTGGCCAGCACCTCCACGCGCTGGTTTAGGTTGCGTAGCTCCGAAGCCATCTTGCCAGCCTCGGGGGAGCCGCCCTGGCAGGAAAAGCACGGCGTGCAAAACAAGCGCGGATGGAAGTAAAAAGGCATGAAGGCTCGTGATTCCCACTTCAGGAGGTTAAGCTGTGCCCCAGACAATACCGTGTGAGTTCATTTTGTGGGGTGGGGTTGCCCCACCTGGCCCTGGCCCTTGCGCAGCTCCGACACGTGTGCGGCCAGCTTCTCCAGCGTTGGCCCCACTACGTCATGGAAGTCCCGCCGGAGCTCGAGCACAAACTCCTCCGTTACTGCCAGCCGCGCCTCCTGCGGGCAGCATTACGGCATGGCGCAGCGCAGTGATCTTCGCATGTTTTGCATGCCAGGTTCCACACGCAAGTCTTCATCATGGCCGCAACAGCTGCGCCATGTGAATCGTAAAACCTGTCTGGAGGAGGGCCCCAGGCGGCTGCAACGGCAGCCCCCAGGCCCCACCTGCGCCATGGACTCTATGCTGCTGTCGGCGCGCACGATCTGCTCCAGGCGGTCCAGGCGTGAAGAGAGGGATGCCAGGGCCTTGCTGGTGCCGCCCACGGCCGGGGAGGAGCTCATGCTGCCCTGCAGGAAGTTCTCCTCGATGACACGTATACGCTCGTCCAGGTCCTGGGGTGCAGGCCCAGGTAGATGGGCATAAGGTTCAAGCAATTACGGTTGGGTTGGTGAGCTTGAGAAGGCCCCAGGACGCAAGTCCGGCTCCCTCAAGAACGACATAGTGCGACACCGAAGTAAGCAGCATGTCCGCATCAAAGTTTTTCCTGCTACTGCAACAGCAACGCACTTCTGCGCAGCTGCAGAAGCTGAGCCCTTACACTCACCCTGGTGGTGACCGGCCGGTCTGCAAAGGACACGTGCTGTCCGGAGGGGCGCTTGGGGTTCTGGCCGGGACCGCTCGTGCGCATGGAGGAAGCGGGAGACGCGACGCTGTCGGCCAGCCACACAGGGGTGCCGTCCGGCCTGCGAAGACAGCAATCGAGAGGTATAAGGTCACAGCGGCGCATGCTGAACATCCCGCTTGTCAAAACGTCCCACACTTCCTAGACTTGCAGCTGGGAATGCCACTACAAACTGTGCTGGCGTCCGTGACGGACATGCCTACACCTCCATCACGACCAAGGCCTGCTCCAACAACGGCACGGCTTCGTGTTTAGCCTGGCCAAGTTAACTGTGCACAACTCCCGTCACCTACCTGGCAAGCTCATTGGAGCTCGTGCTGACGATCTGCGTCTGGCCACGCCGCCTGTCGCGCTCCTGCACCTGGCTGGCCTGGTCCCCGGCGGCCAGCTGCGCCACCTGCTGCTCCAGCGCCCCCAGCCGCCGCAGCGCCTCCTGCATGTCACCGGCGTCCACCCCTGGCTGCAGGGGCGGCGGGGCGCCGCGCTTGGTGACGGCGGGTTGCGGGGTCATCACGGCGGCCTGCGGTGCAAGCATCAGGCAGCGGGTGGCACACGTGGGGAACGCCGTATTGATTGTGCGTAAAGGCAGGGAGCTGGCCGTCCACTTGTGCCCTTGGGGCTCGTGGGTACGCAGAAGCTGCGCACATACCGTTACGCACGGGCACACTAGTCTGCAGGTGTGTAGCTGAGTGCTCACCTGCAATGTGGCAACGCGCGCCTCTAGGTCCGCCAGCCGGCCGACCTGCCCCTCCAAATCGCGTGGCCCCTCCGCCTCCGCCAGCCGCCCTTGCTTCGCCCCCGCATCCCCCACCCGGGCCACCTGCATCTCCAGCTCCCCCAGCCTCGCGAGGCGACCCTCCACGTCCCCCAGCCTGCTGAGCCTCGCCTCCACCTCCCCCACTCGGGCAAGCTTGGCCTCCATCTCTGGCAGCCGGGCCAGCTTCGCTTCCACGTCCCCAAGCCTTGCCAGCCGCCCCTCCATCTCCGAGAGCCGCCCCAGGCGCGCCTCGACGTCCCCCAGCCGCCCGACCCTCGCCTCCAGCTCCCCCAGCCGCCCCAAGCGGCCCTCCACATCACCCAGCCTCGCCACACGGACCTCCAGGTCCGCAAGCCTCAGCACACGGCCCTCAATCTCCGGCAGCCGCCCTAGCCGGCCCTCCACGTCCCCTAGGCGCGAGACCCGGGCCTCCAGGTCAGACAGGCGGGACAGCTTGTGGTCCACGTCCGCAAAGCGGGCCATACGGACCTCCAGCTCCCCTGTGCGCGTCCCCGCGGCCTCCAGCTTCGTGGACAGTTCCGCTAGCCGGCTGGAGGCGACGGCGCGTTCCGAATCAGCCTCCTGGCCCGTCTGCAACACGCATGGAAACGGGTGCGGTGCTTCAGCAAGCTAGCAGCTTATAGCAAAGCAGTGTGATGCCGGATGCAGTGCAAGCGAGCTCCCACGGGGCCTGCACGGTCGGCAGCTTGTATGCAGCGGCAGAGTGCATGTATGTACCTTCTGTACTGCGACGCCAAGCTGCCTCAGCAGGCGCTGCTGCTCGTCCAGGCTGGACATGGTGCGATCCTGCCCCGACTCCAGCTGCAACAGCCGCCCAGACACGCGTGCCACCTCAGCCTGCAGCTCGGCGGCAGCTGCAGCAGGAGCAACAGAGGGCAGGGGCAGGGATGGAGTAACGAAGGGTCAGAAAGCAACATATCGACCTCTCGACATTCCTTAATGCATTAGTTGAAAGAGTTGCAGGTAAGGGCTCGCGCCCATGGCAACCCTACGAGACGCCTACGTTAGGGTGCCATGAGCCCGCCCCGCTCGGGCCCCCGTCTTCCCACCTGCACGCTGCGCCAGCAGTGCGTCCACGTGGGAGGACACCTGGCACAGCTTCTCCCAGTGCTGCCGCTCAGCGTCCTGCAGCCCCGCCAGCCGCCTCTCCGTGTCCTCCGCAGCCTTGGTCGCCTGCTTCTCCAGTGCCGCCAGCTCGCTGCGCACCTCGCCGGATATCTTCTCTGCTGCGTCCGCCTTGTTCATGGCCAGAATCACCAGCGGCGAGGGTGAGGATGAACCCGAAGCGCCCCCGGCCCCGTTGCCAGTGTGCCCTTTAGCGTGCGGCGGCGGGGGTGCCGGCGCGAGTGGGCCGAGCTCCTGCAGCCCTGTGACGCTGGCAGCCACCGCATTGCCGTACCCAGGGGACGCTGCGCTGCTCCGTATCAGCAATTGCTGCTGCTGCTGCTGCTGCTGTTGCACCGTGGCAGCTGCTTGGATGGCCTGCTGGACCTGCTGCAGCTGCGAGCGCAGGCTCTGCTCCTCCAGCGAGCGCTCCAGGGAGCGTTCAATTTTCTGGCCCAGCTCGAGTAGGCGGTGGTCAATGGTTTTGACCAGGTCCTCGTTGGCGTTTGGCCCCCGCGCAGCGCTTGAGAGCGCAGAGGCCCCGCCGGACGGAGGCGTGACCATGGCTGGCAGGGCCCGTGGCGATATCACGATGGCGTCCGGGCCTTGCGGCGGGGTTGCATATGGTGAGTGTGCACGTCAGAGGCAAGGGAAGAAGACGATGGGTTGCAGGCGAGGCAATCAAGATGATGTGGGCCTGCTCCGAGTGACCAAGCTAAGGAAGGAAAGGCTTCTCATGCTGTATCAAAAGAGGTTCACGCGTGATGCTCACCCGCAGGAGTGGCGAAGAGGGGACCAAAGGCAGGCTGACCGTGCCCCATGCTGAACTGTGGAGTCGCTGCTGCGGTGCGCATATGTACAGGCGGCGTGACGTCCGCACTGGGCCTCTCCCTGATGCGTCCTTGCGCAGAAGATGCACGCCCATGAATTGCTTTTGGTGCGGGTGACATGTCAGCAACGGCTGCACTCGCATTATTGGAGAGGCGCTTTGCTGCAGCCACCTCCACGCGCAGGTCAGCGAGGGAACCCTGGAGGTGTGGTGACAACGGCACAGGTAGGTCAGGTCAGGGCGCCCAGAACCTGATGTGCTGGGACAGGTTTGCGCTTTGTTCGTCAATCATTGCGTGTGGGCAATAGCTCGTCATGGAGCACAACAGGTCACCCTGCCCGCCCGGTTGGGTTTCGTTGCCCTACCTGAACAGCTGCGAGCAACGAACTGAGCTCCGCCCTGGCACTGGCAACTGCTTCTGGGTGCTGCCTTTGTTGTGCCTGCGTATGATGGACAAATTACGGCAAGCTGTCAGCTAGGCCCGGGAGCACGTTGAAGGGGGTCGAAGCAGCCCGGCATGTTTGCGCACCCTTGCTCCGACGGGAGCCGTTGGAGGGGGAACAGGATCCTTCCTCATGGCTCTCAAATTGTCATCGGTGCTGTCGACAAATTGTGACAGCGCCGAACGCCAGTCCCCTTGGGGCCTGGCCATTTGCGACCGTCACCCCTTGAGAGCGCGTTCTGACCACTTCAGGTGCTTATACACAAGATAAGTAATACTTCATGGTGTGTGCCTGTCTGTCTGATCGCTTGCGGTAAAATCACGGTAGTCAAACAACAGAAGTAAGGTGTTTGGACTCCAGAGATGCATACTAAATCATCATATTGTCACAAATAATATCGCATATCCAAAACCAGGTAGGTGCATCTGTGTGTATGAGCATGACTGTGGACTAAACTCTGATTGTTGAAGTTGGGCGGACGTCCAACTGTAGTCGAGATGTAGCGCGATTGGCACTCAAAGTTGCTGTCCAGCCACACCAGAGTGTTCGTATCGAGATATAGCTGCGTTCAAGTTGTCAAATACATGGCCCACGGACCACATGGCGGGATGTGGAAACCCCTTTTTGGACCTGGGAGCTAAGCCAGCTCATGCACGTGAGCAGCATAGGCAAGAGAGCATTGTAAACGAGACCTCAACGCCACATCCTGGACTTAGCTAGCGTAGGACTTGCGCAGCTGGGGCTGTCTGTGTTGTGGTAGAAGGCGTCCCGAAAGCGTTTAGGGCCACAACACACGGCCGTCATGACTACATGCAGCTACAAGTGCGAGGTCACACCTTTGAGGGCGCTCCGTAGTGCATTCCTAGCTATGCTGGAGCTGACTGCTCAATGCCAGGCTGGTGAAGCCCATGGGAGGAGCCCCCAAGGGTGCCTCTGGTCAAGCCTCTTCTTGCTGCTCTTTGCCGAATAAAAGCACGTGCCTGCACGTGCCGACCCGACACGATGACACCACAGCGTGGAAGAGAACTGAACGCGCACATTACCGTAAGCTATTAAAGCAACGTCTACTGCGGCATCGCAGTTCATGCCGCATAGACGCGTTCACATCATCATGCAGCAAGGATATCACAGCAGCAGGTGGGAGAGCCCCACAGCCGAAACGGTGCACGCACGCAAGCATGCCAACGACAGCCAACAACGTGTATCACATACTCCCAGCTGATTAATTTTAGTACCCGGCACACACACACCCTGCCAAAATGCCAACGCCGTACAGCGCTGGTAACAGACAATGTAACAGCAAGTCAATGGAACCGGCCAGGTCCAGACCAACATTGGGAATTGCCCTTGCACCCCTGTCCGGTCTATAAATACTGTCACAGTCGCAAACGTCTAGTTAAAGCTGCTGCGGTGCAACTGTTGCACGGCTTGTTTAGGGGTAGGGCACGTCGCACAGCGTGACGGGCAACGGGTTCCTGGCCTCACAGCGGCGAGGTTCACCAATGCATATGGTACTCAGGCCTCTTGATGCCAACATATGATCAATACAACCTTTGCCGGAGTCTGGTTGCATGTGCAGCGGTGCGATTGAGCATCAGCGCAACCAGGGATGCCCTCCTAAATGGTCTGCGCACACCACCCCATTTCCTGTTCAGCTACCAGCGCGCGCCCCCTGCGTTCAACCACAATCGACAACCAAGAATACTACTGGTAGCATAATGGAGGGCTAACCAGGCACGTCAACACCAATGCATTCTCATAAAAATGTACGCACGCACGAACATGAAGGCCCTTTTGTGTCCACCACCAGCCCTTGCTTCCCCTGCACATCTTAGACCGCAAGAGGGGATCTATCTCGTAGCATCCTGCGTCCCGTGACGACTACCAGCAAGCACCGCCTTAATGCGCCAGCCCTGCACCTGCGACTGGTGCCGCTGCCGCTGCCGCCTTCAGCGCTGGCTGCTGCCACCTGCCACGCCCTGACACCACGCCATGTGCGGGTGCGCTGTCCTCGCTCGTGCGCGCCGCCACCCGCCCCGCTGCCGCCGCCGCCCCCACAACCCCCGTGGCCTCACCCGTCGACCGCCGAGTAGCTCCCACGAGGCACATGCTGTCCGCATAACCGTCCAGCATGCTGCCGCAGTCTGAGAGCTGCACCACGCTCCTGGTCGTGTGGTCGTCCTTGCTGATGCTGGTCCTGGTACCACTGCCGCTGCCGGTGCTAGCCACCGTGGAGCTGGTTGTGTGCCGCCTTGCCCTGCTGTCGCGCCCGTGCATGGCGAGCTGTATGGCGCGCCACAGGGATGAAGCGGAGGACTCCCTTGTCTCCCCGTGTCGGTGAAATGGCTTGCCCTCGCCGTCCATGACCCGTCCATCATGGTGCTCGTGATGCGCCGCGCTGTCCGCTTGGTGGGTCTCCCCTGGCGCCAGCTCCAATCGCACCTCCGCCAGGAGCGCGGAGGAGGAGACTCGCGCGTCTGGCACCCACGCCGCCTCAGCCGTGGCGGGAACCGAAACCGGCAGCGGAGGCACGCCAGGCGCCGCCGCTGGTGCAGCAGCGTCCCCACACACCACAGCCTCATGCTCGACCAGGGCAGCCCTCCCTGCGGCGGCGCGTGTGAGCTCGCCAGCAGGTGCGGCTGGTCCCTGCACCCTCCCTTGCATGCTGCCCGCTGCTGTCGCGGCATCATACACAGCCTGCTGTGCGGTGGGCCCGGCCCCTGGCCCCGCTTCTAGGTCTGGTCCGCTGCCGATAGCCGCGCCCCCGTCCAACACATCCCCATGCTCCGGGCTTGGACGCCCTGCCTTCGCCTGAACGCCCTCAGACGTCCCCCGGTCCCGCACAGCCCTCGCCAGGGCCTGCCACAGCCCCCGTCCGGCCTGCCACCACGCGCCCTGCTCTGCACCACGACCCTCCAACCCCTCCCCTGGCTCATCGGCCAGCACCAGCGTAACGTACGGATCGCCGAACGCCTGCCCATCCGGCCGAGCCAGTCCCTGCTGCATCTGCTGGTGCTGGCGCGGACCGCTGCCACTGCCCTCATCCGCCGGGCTGATCTCCTGGCTAGAACCCGCCCCCGACGCGCCGCCTGTCGCCGATGGGTTGACCCCCGCCCCGCTGCCGCCGGCCCCGCTGCCGCCGGCCGCTCCACCTTGCTGCTGTCCCGAGGCCGCGGGCCCGTCCACGTTACCATTGTTGTCGTTGTTGTTGTTATTGTTGTTGCCGCTGCCCCGGCCGTCGGAAGAGTGGCCCTGGTCCTCCAGCTCTAGCCCCACCAGCCCATTGTGCACCATGGTCCACTTGCCATCGCCTGCAGTAGCAGCAGCACCGGGGGCGAAAGATTGGCTTGGCTGGCTGTACAGGGGAAGGCATTCTCGCCTGGCAACGTGAAGACACACGTGGGTATGAACACCAACGTGACCCTCCGCTTGCATGCTCCAACATCCTAACGCAGCGAGCCGCGGGACAGACTCAACCGCACGCAGCGTGCCTTTCGGTCGTCAGCGTAAAGGACGCTAACACACAGGCACCTTGAACTCTGTAGCTGGTCCCCACCAGCCGTCCTTCCCGTCACGTCTACCCTGGCGCAAACAAGTCCGTAGCAGTCACAACCCAGTCGTGCCGCAACATCACAGTGCCCCGCCACAGCCCCTCTCCGCCGCCCGTCCCCCCTGCTCACCCGCCCGCAGTCCTTAGCTCGTTAGCTGGGCACGTGCCCTCATACCCCGTACCCAATGCAACCCCTCCAATTCCGGCCCCGGCCCGTTCCCCCACCCTTCTGCTGTCTCCTCGCCCTTCACAGGCATGCCCGCACCCGCGGTCCCCACCTGGGCCGTCGGGGTCTCCCATGCCAATCATCGCATCCCTGGCAGCGCGCAGCCGCCCCTGGTTGCGGCGGTAGTCCCACGCCATGTAGCCAAACACAGCCAGCACCACCAGCACCAGGCCCCCCACCACCAGCCCGATGATCAGCCCCATGGTGCTTCCTGAGATGTCACTGCCACCACCGCCACCGCCACCGCCACCGGCCCCAGGGCCGTTGCCGAGGCCGGTTGGCGCCACGATGCCAATGGCCAAGGGCGGCATCGGGGGAGGAGGGGCAGGGGACTGCGATCCAACCTGTGCAGGGACAGGACAGGAGAAGTTCAGACAGGAAAAAAAGAGTGGTGGGTGGAGGGTGAGGCGTGAGGGTACGGTGAGGCTGAGCAGCTGATGGCCGTGCGCCTCAGGCCCACAGCACACAGCACGACCGGCTTCCCCAACCCAGCTTTGCAGAGGTGTTCGTTCGAAGGCAGGAGTTCGTCGACAATGCTCTTCAATCGGCTATGCGGAACATGCCGCGAGTTGGCTTTCTCGGGTGCGCTACCGTTCGGGGGGTGTTGCATTGGTGTTGGCCACGGGGTGTTGGCCCAGGCAAAACGCGGGGGTGTCAGGCGGGACGTGCTGCTGTCTGGGACGCGTCATCTCCCACAGGTCATGCAAGCCGCTTTGCTTACTGAGTTTGATCGTATAGCCAACAGTTTAAGGTGAAGGGCGCAGCGAAGGAGCGTCAGGGTAAACGCTCAAATGCTGAAGGTGTGAGGAACTCACGGCATGCTTTGCCAGCCGCATACATCATGGCCATCGTCTACCACTTGCACTGGAGAATGCATGGGCATAGGACATAAGCGCGTCCCTTCAGCAAGGGACACCCGGAGGTAAGCGAAAGGAACGAAGCGCAATGAACTCACCTCCTGCTGAAGGACGCGTTGGTAGGCGCGCTTAAGCGACATTGTCGTGTCCTCGCGGTTCCAAAGTGTGCTCTCGCCTAAGGTACCGAAGAAAATGCCGCCAAACGTTACCGCTTTGTACTAAGACAACGAAGCCCAGCGTTGTATGCTATAATCCTACCCACCAAGGAGATGAACTGTCTGATCCAATTGGCTCGACGCGGCAGGCACTTCCTAAGACGCAAACAGACACAAGGGCCAATAGACTGGGTGCCGATAGCGTTGGCCTCTGCGCTCACACATCGTATCCATTGAACATTGCCGAACAGAATGCTATCCCGAGACGCATTGTATGGCCAGGCAAGTGCTCAACTGGGGATAACTTCCATAGAGTCGGTTAGCATGGTCCCGTTCAAGCGCGTGAATGTGAGGAAGGTGCTATCCCCATCATGTTCACGTATCCATTCACAAATTTAGGTATCGTCACAGGCGTGCAGGGAATGCCCTGATCGCCCACCACATGCATGTGAGAAACCGTTGAACAACGACCGACAGGAACGAAGCCAGGACTCGTTCGAGTGTTATGTATTGATCCCCGCGCGCTACTTCCATCCACCGTAATCAACGCAACCTGTCTCGGGATGTCAGCACTTGATGGATAACCCAGGCGGTGTCTCGTGTCTCTAGGCAGATGTCCTGGTGCCAAAACCAGCCCAAACGAACCCAGCCTCTTTCATGATAGCAAGCATAATGCGGTCATATGCCACATAACTCAGGTTTGGTCGAGTCTACACCTCATTTCCGCGTCGAGAGTTTTCGCCAGGCACTGCAGGCGACAGAAATGGTGAGAGGCTTTCGATGGCAAGCGTCATGACATGCTCGTCGTTGCTGGATGAGACCTTGGCAACGACGTTGTTGCTCAGCGGGCAGCTCACGACCAAGTCTGACTGCGCCGCTGAGGCTACGAATTTGAGCTGAGCAGTCACATAATGTTTGCACTGCACAACGCTGAGCGACTTGTCTCTACATGTGTGCCCGAAGTCGCAGGAGGAGAGAGCAGGGCGACAATGAGCAGCGCTCCGCCAACACGCGACAAGATAGTAAGTGTCACAATGCTGGATGACTACTCGTAAATGTGAATTTGCGCGCACAGACATTGCAATACCCTCGATGCCACGTTGACCATACGTGTGCCGTTGTGAGCCATGCTCCCGTTTGCAGCAGCACCCTTGAAAGCGCCACGGCACTGACTAACAGCAGTTCCGTGCCTGAGCATTGTTTGCATGGCCCTTTTCGCTGCAGCCATGGTGGATGCCGGGGGAGTCGACAGGTCTCAGGATAGGGGTCTTCGCAGCCCTGTGCGTGTCGGGGCTGCTAGTGGTCCTCGTCCTGGCCTTCGTGCTGCGCAAGTGGCTCAGGCAGCGCCGCCGAAACACTAACCAGGGGGCAAATACGCAAAAGCCCGATGAGCCCAAACTGCGTTCGGCACCTTCCACAGGTGAGCGCGTGGTGCCAGTGCTGCCAACTCCCTTGTCGGCTGGCCTTATGCCCAGGCCGACCAGTGCACAAGTTTCCCTTACCTGGCTGCTGTATAGTTGGTCCGAGTATCCTTCCCTACTTAGCCCGCCGCATGTCCACGCTGCAGGCACCGACGCCACCCACGACGACGACGCATGCGCCAGCAACCCTAGCCATCACCACACGGAGGGCAGCCGCCTGCTTGCCTCACAGCGCGGCCACCGGCCCTCCCACGAGGCGCTTCGCTTGGATACGGCACAGGGCCTGCCGATGCCGCCCCCTGCATTTGACCCCGACCACCGCGACAGCGCCAGCAGCGCCAGCAGCTGCCCCGACACGCGTCAGCTTGACACGTGCCGACCCACGAGTCAGGGCACGGGCAGCAAGGACCGCAGCTCAGCAAAGCAGCAGTTGTCCTCCCCGAGCGGAAGGGGCCTGGCAGCTATGGCCAGAGAGCACGGCGAGCCAGCGGGATGGGGGCAAGGGCTGCAGGCCGATGTGCACCCAAGGAGTGCCGGGGCGGGGCACCCGGCGCTGGCGGGACGTGCCTGCTTGGCGCCCGCTCCAGCTGGATGCGAGGTTGAGGTTGGGCCATTAGGAGGCCCGGGCTCAGCGCCACTACCTGCTGCCGCCGTCCTGCTGCCCGCCGCTGGCCCCGTGCAGCTGCCGCTGCCGGGGCCAGGACCGCTGCCGCCGCTGTTCGGCTCTCGCGCCCAGCGTGAGGTTGAGTTGCGGCTGCGCCAGCTGGTCTTCCGGCCGGCGGCAGGGGAAGGTCCGGGAGCGCAAGGCGTGGGCCCCACAAGTCCGACGGGTGCTGCTGGCGGCGTCCCGGCGGGGAGTGGCGCTGTCCCCCACGCTGCCCCGGGTGCTCAGCCACCACCATCGTCACCAGCAGCACAGGGCGGTTTGCTACCAGCGGGTAGCTGGCGACAGGGCCAACCAGCAGCCGTCGCCCTTGCCAGCCCCAGTGGGTCCATTGCGCAAGGGGCGGGGCCCAGTGTGGGAGCCGTGCCGGCACAGGCCGCGGGTTCGCATGTTGGGCACGGGAGCCCGGGGCCTTTTGCAGCAGCCGCTGTGGCCGTCAGTGCTGCTGACCTGCTGGTGGGCCGCTCCCGGCGGCCCATGGTGTACGCCCTGGTGGTGCCCCCGCCTGCAGCACCTGCACTGCAGCGCCCTCCGCCCGCGGCCCCGCAGCCGGCATCGCTAGCGGCAGGGGTAGCAGCAGCACCAGCAGCAGCGTGCAGCGGTGGGCCTGAGCAAGCGCCTTGGGAGGCGGTCGCTGGAGGCGGGTTGGGGCGAAGTAGCTGCCAGCATGCAGAGCAGGCGGCGAGCAGCGATTGCAGTGATGGCGACCGTTTGGTTGCGGGGGAGAGCGTGGGCTGCGGTGCTCGTGGGGAGCGGGCAGTTGCACAGGCTGGTAAACCGGTGCGGGGGGCAGCCGCGCTGCAGGGGCCCATGCCAGAGGGCTCACCTTCTGTGTGCGGGGCCCTGGGGGAAGGAAGCCCTGGGAACCCAGCCACAAGGGCGGTCGGTGCTGCTGATGGCGCTGGGGCTGTCGCCCTGACAGCTGGCCATGACGACGCACAGCTTCAACCGCAGGGAGCTGCGTACGATCCTGCCAGTGCCGCCGTCCCTAGCAGTGATGGCCCTGGTGGTTTGGGGGCTGGCATGGATTATCCCGGTGCTGCAACCGGCGGGCCGGCAGCCACGTGGCCCATGGGTCTGGCCATCGTGCCACCTGTGCTGCGGCTGTTGGAGCCGTGGCCAGGGCCGCCGTACGCGCAGCACGGAGATGAACACCACGGTGTCCCTCAGCCCGGGCCCACCGTAGCCGCTGCAGCAGCAGCGGCAGGGGCCGACGTTCCGGCAGGCGTTGCATCGGCCGGCGGCGCGGGTGCGCAGCCGCCCCGGGTTGTGCCCAAACAGCCGGACTTGCACTACCAAATCCTTAAGCAGCAGGAGCCGCCGCCGCCGCAGCAGCAGCAACTGGACTCAGCGCAGCGCCAGCCCGTGCTCAGCGTGGGCGGCTGGGCAGGGCAGGTTCCATCAGGGCCGGCCCTCGAGGCGTTCCCGTCGTACGCTGTGAGCGGTGTGGCCAGCCCGCCAGGCGCCGCGCCCCTGCCGCCGTCCCCGTTCCGCTCTCCTGCCCCTTCGCCGCCCCTCCCACACGCAACCACAACCGCTGGCACTTCCGGAGATGGCGCCGTACAGGAGCTCGGGAATTACAGGAGCCCATTCTGCCTTTATCCGTACACGCTGCGCAGCCAGGACGCGACGCCGGCGCACAGCCAGCACTCCGCCGGCGGTGACGCGGGCCTTGCCGACGGCTCCGGCTGCGGCGGCGGCGGCGGCATCAGCGGGCTGACCACCCCCAACCAGAACAGCCCCTACGCCACCGCCCACCACCCTCTCTCGCGCGTTGTGATGGCGTCGAGGCTCGGGTTGCCGTACACCGGGTCCGAGCACGACAGCTACCTGCTCGGCGACGGGTCCGCGTACCACGAGCCGTACGACAACCCGGCGTTCGTTAGTACGGCACACGTGGAGTGTCCGTTGGAGGGCGGCGCGGAGTGCGGCGCGGCAGCAGCACAGGCGGCGGAGCAGCAGCAGCAGCCGCCGGCTGCCATTCAGTCTGTCATAGATACCCGTGCCCAGGGTGAGCGCAGCGGGGCAGCAGACCTCCTGCTGCCGAGGGGTAGGCCCTGGGGGAGCTCCAGGGCTTCAGCCAGGTCGTCCTCTCCACCACTCACCGAGCTGGTGGTCAAGCGGCTCAGCGGGGGCTATGGCGACGCACACGATCCCGAGGGCGCTGGTGCGGGTGAGGGTGCGGCAGGGGAGGAGACGCTGACGGCGGAGCTGCAACGGCTGCTGGCTGCAGGGGAGGGGCCCCAGGGCCCGGACGCTGTGGGCTGCGGAGTGCCCATGACACCACAGCGGCTGTCAGCCACGGGTGCGGCGAGGCTGCATGGCCCTGTTGCACGTCAGGTGGCGGAGCGGCTCATGACGCACAACCCGCTGTATGCTCCAGCAATTGGAGCGGTTGAGACGGTTGAGACAGGACGAGGCGGTGGCACTGCGCAAGTGTAGTTGGGCTGTCTCCTGGGCGGGTTGTCCTTGGTGGGTGGGTTGAGCTCTGACTTGCACTGTGGCACTGCCGTGGCCTGCGGGTCGCACGAGGCGCAGTTGTAGGGTGGAGTGACGGTAGTGGGGTGTGAATGGCTGGTGTTGTTAGTCCCGATGCACGTTGGTCGCCCCGCACCATGGGGTCTGTATGCAGGAGGAGGGCATGGGGTCCCCTACAGGCGTCTGTTGTTGAAGCGGCTTTGTGGCGGTGGCTCTAAGAAGGGCATGTTCGGGGCGTGTACCGGCATAAAGTGCATGCTGCAAGAGGCCTGCAAAGGAAGGACAGGAACGTGCGGCCAGGACCCAGGGTTGGCCTGTGGCAGCACAGCGGTGCCGAGTTGGGCATAAACGGGCTGGGTGTGGTACAAGTGATCGCGTCGAGACGCTCAGTGGGGATAGGAGGCGCTATGGGATGTTGCGGGACTGGGAAAGGGCAACCATTGGGGATTGGGCAGCTGCCGGAGCAGTCTGCTGCTTTGCCCCGGACTGGCCTGAGCCATCCGGGCGCACTGCTTGCTGCGTCGCATGCTATTTTTGTTTTAGCAATGTCCTTGCAAGCTTACGCACGCAAGCTGTGGCACTGTGAGGAGATGGACGGCACTATCGTGCTGCGCCTGCGCGGCAAGCCAACGGCACCAGCCAGACGAAGAACAGGCGCCCTGCGGATGCGGATGCGGATGACATTACCTTGATTCCTTTACATTCTTGGGTTGACTACCTCATGAACATCTGCCAATCGCTGGGACCTGATGCGCAGTTGCAATGTGTTGCTGGCTGTTGATGTCTCATAAGTGACGCTGGGGCACCGTTGCCTGTGTCAGGTAACGTCATAGTTGTTTGGGCACCCCCTGATTGAAGCGGTTTGGCACCTCGTTGATAGAGCATTGGGCACTGTGGATGAGCCAAAGCATGCTGTACGGAGTGCAGGGTCCTCGTATCGAAAGCTTCGAGAGGTAGGGTACATCTGGCATGTAGGTCAGGTAGGGTAGTAAAGCGGCTCTGGTTGCTTTAGTTGCTCATGGTTATCCGTCCCGAGATCGGGACGGGGTGTAGTGATTAGGTACCTCTGCAGTTACCGTCATGCTGCATCAAACCTCAGTTGTTTTGCTTGTACCGGTATGCGTTACAGCGGGACGCGTCCTGCTATACTGGATGCGTCCCAAGTGATGGTTCTGGTGCCAAGTGTTGGGTGGTGTCGCTGGCGTTCTGTCTGGCACACTGGCTCCTTTCATCGGCCAAGTCCCGGAGGTGGCGTTGAGGGCGAGGGTGAAGCGCGTGCAGGACTTGGTAGGACTCACATTTGTTAATGCCACGCGGCGCGCACCTTTTGCGCCACCACGGCACACGGGGCTCTTGCCGCTTTCTGCTGGCCTATGCACCAGGTCGTTTTTTTTTTTTTTTTTTTGGTCGTGAAACCAGGACGACCCCCAACCTGGTGGGGACCGCAAGGACGCTGCACACCTGACTCATTCAGTCCATGTTCAGTCATGTCGCAGGAAGCACGCAGTTGCAGGCCCTGTATCGCTGTATGGGAGTGCTACCGTACCGATAACAACAAACGAAGCTTACCGTAACGTATGCACACCGCCATGGGCAATGCGACACGCACTCGGTACTCCAGAAGGGGTGCATTCCTCGCAATTGCGGACCCCTACGTACTCAAAGTGTTGCTTCCCACGTTGCTCATATTTCCTAACAGGAGTGGTGGAATCAGTAAGGATTGCACGTCCACACCACCGTCAACTGTGACAAAGATGCAAGAATGCCACCCATGTCCCCTGCCCCCAAGCAAGATCCTGATTTCTCCAGTACGCCCCAGGGCAGGGGGCCACGGCAAACGTTGACCCTTTTCCTGACTAGCCTTGCTGGTTCTTGCGACTGCCCTAGCATGTGCACAGGCCTTTGTACTGCCGTGCTGGGCCATCTTGCATGGCTAGCATGTATGACGTGGTGTACGGCCTCACGCCTCACACTCGGCGTGCTGGCCGCCTCAGCCAGCACACAGGGGAGGTCCCTCACGGCCTCAGCCATGCTACGTGTAGGCACTCCCTGACAGTCCCGTGTGTCTACTAGGACTGATGTTGAATGGAACGATCACCTGTACGACAGGCAGCTGGCGAGCCGGGGCTCGTCGGGGCTCAGCTCCAAGTTGCACAGCGCCCGGCGCCCGCCATGCCGCGCATGCACACCCGAGGCACTTGTGCAACATGAGCGAGCAATACAGCGTGTCTTTTAACTTTAATTATCATGGAACACTGCCTCGGGCACTCAGGGACCGAACACTGATGCAGCGCAGCTCCGCATGCAGCCAAATTGAGTATGGAGCAGTCTTGTGAAGCCGCTTTAGTCCACTTCACAACTTCATCTTCCACAATCATTACGCGATGCTCCATGGCTTATGTTCCAGTACTTTAGGCACACTAACCGCGGGGCCGTAAAGAGGACTTGTGGAAGCGGGTATCGCAGATAATGCTGCCAAATTAAGAAGCAAATGGGCTCTCGGCAACAGCGAAGGGCATTGCTGCGCTGGTCCAACCGCGATTGTCGCGGTCACAGCTTCCTGGGGTGCCTCCTCTGGGCGCTGGTGCTGATAAGCCGGGCAGCTGGTGAGCTCATTCCATCTCCGGTCCTAATGTCTGGCACGCCGAGCAAACTCTGATGAACACCCTCGCCTGCTCCGTGTGTGTCGCCACCTGTCCATCGTCACCAGTCGCGCAGCAGGGCACGCACACGTAACAATATTGTGTACCGCTGCGCACCGAAGCAGCCTGAGTCGGGAGCATGTATGACACCATGTTGCACTGTGTTGGCACCCCGCTTTGCAGCAGCTGGGAATGGCGAGGTGGTCCAGCGGCCAGGCGCCCCAACCAGGCCGGGCTCACCTCTGGCCCCCATGACCTCGGCCAGTAAGTCAGGGTGCGGTTATACCGTGGAATACTGACAAGCGGCCCTGCTTGTGAGTGGCATTCTGGCGTGGTAACTGCGGTTGACGGACCTGGGAGATGCCAACACATGTGGCCCTTTAGGCCCCCCTTTGGCCAGCACCAACGTCACTACGCACGCCCTGCATACCTATGTGGTGCTCGGGTAGCCCACGGCGCGTTGGCCCTGTGGCGCTTTCCTTTCCACTGGGCCCCGGGGCGCGATCAGCACGCCGGTGCGTACCAGGCTCACCAGTACCCTCCTGGCTGCTCGCTTGCATGCATGCAGGCACAGGCACGGTGGCCGGGGCGCCCAGCCACCGGCGCGCGCTGCTGCAGAAGCAAGCCAAGCCTCCAAGGCCACCTAGGCCGCCGTTCCCGCCGTTCCCGCCATACCCTCCAGACGGTAAGCCTTCCAACCGCGAGATGATCGATTTCCTTGCAGCGATCCTAGGCATGCCGTGTTCGGCATGCCGTGTCGCCACGGATGTTGTGCACGGGCTCTGAAAGCGTGTTTCGCTCCTCCTCCACATGCAGACACGCCAGGCGGGACGCCCTCGCCCCCTCCCCCGGGCGACCCTCCACCGTCACCCCCACCACCAGGCAACCCTGAATCGCCTTCAACACCCCTAGCGCCCCTACCACCACCTCCCGACTCACCTCCACCGCCGCCGTCACCAGCTGTACCGGACCAACCCACAGCCCCGCCGCCTCCCCCGCCGCCGCCGCCCCCTCCAAGCCCCCAGACCCCCGACAGCCCCGCACCACCCCCTCCTCCCCTCCAACCCGAAACGCCAATCGATGCACCCAGTGCTCCGGATGCCCCTGGACCACCTCCACCCGACCCAGCTGCTCCAGACAGCCCAACCGCTCCTCCCCCCGGCATCCCAGCCGCACCCTCCCCCCCCCGCCCCCCCCCCCCCCCCCCCCCCCCACCCCCCCCCCCCCCCCTCCCCCCCCCCC
>VFQN01001377.1_pt1 | contig 40931 bp, 57 predicted proteins | sample 3512371 | NCBI WGS metagenome assembly VFQN01 (sample SAMN10412370, study PRJNA504923) | tailings metagenome | isolation source: Replicate 2 from Balatoc abandoned mine | place: Philippines: Itogon, Benguet | collected 2017-08-28 | reverse complement strand
TTTAGCAATATTAAATAAGGGTACGGCACCGTACGGGGGCGGGCGGTCGGTCTGGACCCCCCTCCTGAAACTAAGTTGGCATATGTGTCCAAAACTAAGTTTTCTACCCCCCCCCTGGAAAATTTAAGATCACTACGGTACCGTACTCTGCACACTTCCTGGTCTGGCACGCAGCGTGTGGCGAACGCACTCAGTTGGTATGCCCAGATATGCCAGCTCCAGCCAGCTTGCTACGGCGTCAAGCAGCAGCAAGCAACTCGCACGAGATCAGTTCGATGTGGTAAGCGGGCTCCTTGCCGGACCAGCGACTCCGGCCAAGATCCTGGTGAGCACGCCGAATGCAAGGCTTGAAGGCCCAGGACAGGCTGGGCCGCCACGCATCGCCCATGCAATTCGGAGAACCTTCAGCAGGTACTCAAGCCCCTCATGGCTTGCTCTTTGTCCTTGGTCCTCAAGCGCACATACCTCCAGGGTATGACAAGCATAGGCACGCAGTCCTCGGGAGTCTTGGGAGGGAGCACACGTGGCAGGCCGGGGTGCTGGTATCCCCTGCATACCTCCCTTGGCCAGAAGGCCTATACTGCCGCAAACCTACCTGGCCTGCCTACCTGCGTGACACGTGTCACTCACCGACACGACTACCACTGGGCATGTCTACCACGTGTCGATCTTGCACCTGCTGTCCGTGTGGTGCACGCACGTGCGGCTTGCCATGCAGGCTAGGCCAGAAGCCACACTGCCTGACCGCAATTGCGGGGAAAGGGCCACGGTGACCCTCCAAACTGATAACCCGCCACAACACGCAAGCAAGCAACCTGTGACCGCGCCGCAACTAGGTCCCAACCGCCCGACGCAAACACTCAGCAGGACCTCCGACCCGCACACGTTCCCAGGCACCCGTACACTAGCCTTGGACCCAGTGTACCCGCAGGAAAGCAGCAGGCAAACCGTCCTCACACTGCGTGCGTGGACGTGCGCGGTGTGCTGTATACGTCCTGCCGTGGCCCTGCATGACTCACACAGGATGCATGCGGTCATCACAGTGGCCCCCTTGCAGTACCGGTAGCATGGGCACCCGTACGATGACCATGAGGCATTAGGGAGTGCATGTACGGTACACGCGCTCGTCTCCGCACTTAAAAAGTCAGGCAGGAGCAGCCGTTGGTTTGGTGATTAGAACCGCCTGCTATGAGTGAGAACCCAACAGTTGTGGCATGTCGGCAGCCCGGCACCGGAATGACTGCTGGTCCACACACCCATGACCAGGTTCCCAGCTCCCACATGAGGCCCCACAGCGTATGCAACCCTCGAGCAGTGTGGTAGAGCGCCAGGCAGCAGCCGTTGGCCTGCGCATTACTTTGTTGGCAGTAATAGCGCGGAAGTCCACGACGAGCTCTGTCGCGCTGCCAAAGCCCTGCTACCAGCAACCCTTGCATCAGAGGTAACACTGGTGTGTTGCCCCGCGCAACCAGGGGCTCTCTAACTCCCGTAGTTGCCCCTGCTGGGCAAGAGCAGGCTACCTCCCGAGGATGTGTTGCCGGGACGGCTTGGTTGTGCATACGTGTAGACAAGCAGTGGAGGTTGCAGGGCGTGGGCATCCATGTAGAGAGGAAGGCTGGGAGGTCACCGCACAATTGGTTGCTAGTCTACTTTGCAGAAGAATTGTTACTATAATTGCTTGGGCCGGGCTGTGTTCCTTTGTACGTACCGGGCCTGTGCCGGCATGGTGCCCCGCATGCGGTGCGCCGCCAAGTAGCCCATAGGGCGACGCTGTCTCTCCTTTCGCTCTCTTCCCGGCACCCCCTGCGTTGCAAAAATGGTGCGCCACAACAATGTCATTCCTAACAACCACTTCAAGAAGAAGTGGCAGTTCTATGTGAAGACCTGGTTCAACCAGGCTGCGCGCAAGCTGCGGCGCCGGCAGGGTACGCATATCTGCAAAACGTTTCTCTTAAGTAGTAAAAAATCATCGTTCTCAGCAATTTGTGTTGTCCGCGCTTCATGCAGCACGCGCGGAGAAGGCGAAGTCAGTCTTCCCTCGCCCGTCTGCCGGCGTGCTGCGCCCAGTGGTGCGCGGCCAGACTCTGAAGTACAACAGCAAGCAGCGCCTGGGCAAGGGTTTCACGCTGGAGGAGCTGAAGGTGGGTTGGATGCGGCGGCCTTCTCCGGCCAACCGTGGACCGGGCACGCAGGGAAGAGTAGGCTGTATGGAGTCGTTCGTGATATTCTGTTGAGGGATGCGTTTGGGGCGTTGTGCCTTGCAGGAGGCGGGCATTCCTGTGAAGATGGCACCCACCATCGGCATTGCTGTGGACCACCGCCGCCGCAACAAGTCGCTGGAGAGCCTTCAGGTGCGTCGGTGGCGATGGTTACAGCTGCTGGACACCCGGGGGCTGGGTCGGGCGGTTCCTGGGAGCAGCCGGCGTGCACACGGGGGTTGACAGGGGCCGGTGTGGGTACTGTGGCCAGCGCAGCTTACGGAGGTACCGCGGGGCGCTGCCAGGCGGGGCGTGCGGAGTGCAGATGTGGGACACGATATTCTGTTAGGGTCATGACAGCAGTTCGTGTCTCCGTACGCCTCATGGCCTGTGCTGGCGGACCGTGCGGTGCTTTGTGTGGCTGCCCAGACACAAGCGTACCGTCCTCGGTCAGTCACGTGATGCACTCTCACATGCGGTCTGTGTACGGCGGTCTCACAGGAGAACGTGCAGCGCCTGAAGGCGTACCGGAGCAACCTGGTCATCTTCCCCCGCAACGTTAAGAAGCCCAAGGTGCGTGCGGCAGGGTTTGAGGGCCGGGACAGACTGCAACGGCGCATGGCACATGTGCGGGTGGCAGCATACCGGGGTTCCAGGTGGGGCTTGGACCTGTTTATGGGTTCGTGGGGCGAAGACCTGTTCAAAGGTTAGCGCACAGCTGCATAGCGCACGAACCCATGCTAAGGTGTAGTGGAGCACCTGGTACTGGAGGACCTCTGGCAAGTTGTACCGGAGAAGGTGTATCTGGTGAAGGGGCCTGAAGCTGGGCTCTAGTACCTCGGAAAGTCGCTCCACTCTACTCTACAGCGAGCCTCGAGCAGTGAGGTGACCCTTGCGAGAGTTGCACACATGTCACCGCGCGGGCTTCCGTGTGCCGTCCAGTCCCACGGGGTGGTGCACCAGAGCGCCACCTGTGTTGCTCGTCGACCGCCGTCCTCAGCGCTCGCATGCGAACAAGTTGGCCCACCTGCACGGTATGCAGCCCCTGGCAGTCGCTCCGGCCACGGCGCTCATGCTACAACACCATGCCACAACTGCTGCGTTGGGCGTTGCAACCCTCCTCTTCGCAGACCTTCGAGACGGCTGTGGCGGAGGCCAGCGCTGTGCCCCAGGTGCGCAGCAGCGTGGTCATGCCGCTGGCCAAGGCGGCGCCGGCGCTGGAGACCGCCAAGGTGACGGCGGAGATGAAGGCCACCGCGGGCAAGGACCTGAGCGAGATTGCCGCCACGGCGTACGCCAAGCTGCGCCTGGAGCGCATGAACGTGCGCCAGGTGGGCGCCCGCGCCAAGAAGGCCAAGGAGGCCGCCAAGGAGGAGGCCGCGTAAGGGGCGGCAGCAGCGACCTAGTCGTGGCACGCCGTGTAACAACCATGCGTGGGGCGGTGCGCTTTCTCCTCGGAGTCCTGAGCGTCCCCAGCAGCAGCAGCAGGAACACCTGCAGCGCAGCAGCCAGCAGCACTCAGCCTAACGAACCCAACAGCAGCGGCGGTGGCGGCGGCGGCGGCGCACAGCAGCATATGTCAGACAGTCAGAGCCGTGTGGCTACCAGCTGTCTCCGGACCACGCGGGATGCGGGCACGGACCAGGGAACATGTCGCCTTTGTGGCACATTACGGGGTTTCGAGCAACTTGCCAAGCAGCGGTCATGGCACGTCATGGGCCCCACTTGTAGTTGGGCAGGCGTTGTGAGGGAGGGTCTACCGGCACGCCTCTCGGGGCTCCCTGCCCAGGCTTCAGGGGAACTACCATACCGTTCCATGCAGCAAGCGGCACTTGGGGGACCTTACGCCTCCCCGGTTAGCCTGTTAGCATTGACAGGGTTGCACACTGCAGCGCCACAGGGCTCAGTCCAGTTTACCAGCGCTGTTACGGTACCTCCGGGCTTGCCTTCGCCGTTTCGGCACAGCCTGGTCCTCCCTGGTCAGCATACATTATGGCAACGACACCCAGGCCCTGTTATGGACATTGCGTCTCAGATGCTTGTAGGTTTGAACCCAGTATGTGTGGTACATGTTGGCAAGAGGAAGTTGTACGTTAACGGCACGAAGTCTAGTGATGTGCAGGGGCCCCGACGGACAGGGTGTTGTACCGGTACCACACGCACCATCCCGCTAGTGACCGTTCCCCTCAGCATCGGCCGAGTCGGCGGTACAGCGGGGCATGGGGCCACACCCCTACCCCCCTCACCAGTGTGGTCAGCGCTCCAGACAAGACAGGGCAGCAACGTGGCAGCCTACAGGGCACTAGACGCCATTCGGCATACGAGCACAACCGCTGCCCTCATACGTTGGCAGCTGCTGCACTACGTAGCGCGCAGGCAGCACTACGCAGCAACCTATACACGGCACATGGGCAGGGTACGCACAGCATGGATGTAAAGGGCAAAATCAGTATGCATAGGCCAACGCCCAAGCGTGCAGCCCAGAAAATCAGCCATTGCGGCGGTACAGGGAGGTTCCACTGGCGGTGCTTCGTTTGGTAGTCTCGCGAGGCCAACACACTGCTGGAGTTATTTAGATTCTGTCAATGGTATCGAGCCGTATACCGCACCAAAGTGTAGGGGTACAGGTGGTGGCCTGGATGGAGGGTGGGGGAGGAGCTGGCACAACGGTGGGCAGCAGGGGAGCTCTGCTGGTGGACAGTGCTATGTGTGCAGGGGAGGGCCCCCGGCTGCTGGCACGACATGACATCCCTTACCACTACCTTCTCAGGTCGATGGGCACGCCTTGCCAGTGACAGCATATGGTGATAACGTCCAATATCTGGCCAACGAATTGCCCATACTCGCACGTTGCGGGAACGCGGTAACCTCGTGGCCAGAAAGCCACAGCATACATCCTGGCGGCATTAAGTGAGTCGCATTGAATTCTTTCCTAGCACTTCATAAACTGAAATTGAGGATGTCTACGCTCATACACACGTAAAGCTTGCTGCGTTTGCTGTAGGTTGAGGCGGCCAACAACTGCGGTTCGCAAACTAGGCCAAAATGCACAGTAAATCATCCTTTACGCCAAGGGTGCTACAGCGTTGCGGACTGGCGTGTCGACCGGTGAGAGTGGTCACAGACCAACTCGGGTTTCCAGGGCCAAGAGAGGAGAGGAAGGCACGCATGCCTAACTTACCAAGGGGCAAACATTCAGCATGATGAACTAGCAAGGTTTGAAATTGACCATCCGCCGCCCCTGCCCATTGCCCCGTTCGCAGCCCCTTTTGCCTCACAGCCGAGGAGCACCGAAGCATTCCGTGGATGGATGCTGCGGCTTAGATACGTCGTTGGCGTCTGCAGGAGTCAGCACCTCTGCCTGGGAACCCGCTGGCAGGGCAGCGGCGCTGCGCGATGGTACCTCTACGGCGTCGACGTCTGGCCAGCAAGAACCCATTGGCAGCAGATTGCGGTCACGACTTAACCGTCGCGCACCGGTGCACACTGGCACTTCGTCTTTCGCGGGACTGGCCGGTGTGCAGCAGGGGAGCTCCCCTGGTGTGCAGCCTGGTGTTGGGGCAGCTGCCTCCGGCCTTATGGTGGCAGCTGACCCTACCCACAATGGAACAGGGTCAACAAGCCTCGAATATACAGCGCAGCTGCAGCCACAGCACGCACAACTGACAGACGGCCACGCAGCTGATGCACCCGCCACCCCGTCCAGACTGCAACACCCCATTAGCAACAGCGCCCCGGTTGGCGACCCCCTGGCGGAGGGGCTGGACACGTTGCACCCGGTCCACAGCTCTCCACCGGCTTCCTCCCGGCCGGGTCCGGATCGTGGGCGCGACAAGGAGACGCAGGAGGAGCTGCGGGCCTGTGAGCACTGGCGGGACGTGCTGGACGTGGTGGCGGACGAGGCGCCGCTGTCCCTGCGGGCGGCAGCGACGGCGCTGACGCGCCTCAGCTCGTTGACGTCGGGGCGGGGCAAGCGGGGGCGTTCTGGGCAGCCGGGGAAGGGCCAGGCCGGCGGTGGGGCTGCGCCAGCCAACGAGCGTGCAGCATTACTGGCGCACCCCGGCCTGCAAGAGCTGCTAGACCTGCTGTTTGCAAGGGTGAGTGCAGGTGCAGGACAGCCCAAAGTGTAGCGCCAGGGTTGGCGATACGCCGTACGAGTCGGTTGCTTTACTTTCTGTTGCTTGGTTTGGTGGTGGAGTCGTGCCACAGCATCGGCGACCCTCTTCTTTTACGTCCTGAGCTGTACAAAGGTGTGTCGTCTAGCTTGCTGCTGCTGAGGACGCCCCCGAATGTCCGATGATGCCTCCGTTTGTCCGCTGCTCAACCCACCGCAGGTCCCCGACATGAACAGCGTACAGCTGTGCAACACGCTGCAGGCCGTGGTGCAGCTGGGGCTGGCCGACCGCCTGCCCGAGCCCGTGCTGGTGACCTACTATGACACGGCAGCAGCTAAGGCCAGCGCCTTCTCCCCGCGCGACATCGTCACCTTCCTGACCGCCCTGGTGGCGCTGCAGGGGCCGCGGTCCTCCGCGCCGCCTCAGCGCGAGCTGCTGGATGTGCTGTGCTTCCGGGCCTGCGAGCTGATGGCGGCGGGCGCCTTCAGCAACGACCCGCGGGACATCCCCACGCTGCTCACCAGCTGCGTCAAGCTGGGGTACGGCAACCCACTGCTGGGGGACGCAGCTGCGAAGGCGGCCGCGGAGGCTATCGAGGGCTGGGGCCCGCAGGTAGGCGTTGTCACTGAAAGCGTAGAGGGCTCACTGGATATCTTGCACAACTACACGGCGCGCTGCCACCCTGTGTAACGGTAATGGCGCAAATTAGAGTAACGGGCCGCTCTGAAAGTAGCCTTTGCCTTTGCGCCTTTGGGCCTTTGCGACCGAACGGTTTCCCCAACCGCGCTCCTCAGGCTGTTTCCAACACGCTGTGGGCGCTGGGCCGCATGGGGGCCTACCACGAGCCTGCCGTGACCGCGGGGCTTGCCGCCTTCCGCGCCGCCCACGAGGCGTATAAGCCGGTGGAGGTGTCCAATCTGCTGTGGGCCCTCACCTCCTTCCGACACCACCCGGAGGGAGCGTTCGCGCAGCTGATCAACTGGTGGGTACGGACTGGATCTCGGTCCTGACACGCAGCACGTGTGCTAAAAGCTGTACGGCTCCTTTCTGTAGCTCCTGTATCGTTGCAAGCAAGGGTTGACATCAAGGGTATTGCACCGTGAGGAACTGGAGGGTGTTACTGGTGCATGTGGTAGCCTACAGTTTACACTCTCCAAGCACCCCGACGGACGGGGCAGACGGGGCTGTTGCTGCACGCTGCTATCTCAACCTTCTACATGCGGTTGCCTGCAACGCGCCCCTTACTGCCTTCACTACCGTGCCCCCGCCGCAGCCTGCTGTCCCGGCTGAACGCTCTGCGTGCCGCCGACGTGGCCACCACGCTGTACGCCCTGGCGATGTTCAACGTGGCGCCGGGGCAGGCGGTGCTGGACAGCCTGTGCGGCAGGCTGGTGGCGTGCATGCAGGGTGGCGGCGGGGACCCACAGCAGCAGGGCGGCGCCGCCTTGCCTGGCGCCAACGCGGTTGAGCTGGCCACCAGCTACTGGGCGCTGGGGCTGCTGGGGGAGACGCAGCGGCCGCTGTTTGCGCAGCTGGAGGCGGCGCTGGCGGAGCGGCTGGAGGCCAAGGGTCTCAACGAGTCGCTTCAGCGCATGGTGTTCGCGGTAGGTGGTTGGGAACGGCCTACCGGGTATTCAGCAACACGCACCGGTGGGTTCTCCATGCATGCTTCCATGGCCTGCGTTTGCTGAAGTGCTGAGAACAACGCCCACAACCTATCCCACGCTGAGCTTTGTGGGCTGTCTCCGCATGCAGGGCTTCCTCTGCTGGCGCCTGCACGCAAGCAGCGAGGACACGGCGCCAAGCCGCCAGCCCGCCTTCTCGGCCTTGCAGCTGGACCGGCTCCGGCGCACGTGGGTGGAGAATGTGACGCAGGCGGGGCGCAGTGCGGCGCGGGGCACGTGCCTGACGGCGGTGCGTGCCGTGCTGGAGCTCCAGGGGGTGCGGTTCGACGCGCTGCGCCCTACGCGCGACGGGCTGGCGCTGATTGACGTGGCGCTGCAGGCGGGGCCGGACCGGTACATCGCGCTGCAGGTGGGTGCCGAGATGCTGACCGCGACCGGCTTACGTGGCGTGGCTAGGGACAGCAGATTGACACGCGTCTGACACGTGTGCCGGTGGCCTTGCCGTGCCGCGTTTGCACTGGTGTACTGAAGTGACATGAAGCAAGCGCGGTGCTTGTCGCGAGAAGCGGAACGATCGGACGATGTGGCGTGCCTTGCTGTCGCAGGTGATCGTCCCGGAGCAGCACTGCTGCAACACCAAGCAGCTGCTGGGGTCCATGCGCTTGCAGAGGGAGGTGCTGGAGAAGAACGGATGGGAAGTCAGGTAAGCAACAATTCAACAAGCACAAACTGCTGCAACCACCCAAACCCCTCTTAGATTGACACGGCATTCATTTTAGATGGGCCAAATGTTGCTGCACAAGAACGTCACGGCTTCCCGTTTGGTGTTGCCACGGCTTGCCAATTAGTTCGCCCCTGGTCGGCCCCAAATGCTGCTTGCAGCGTACGTGCTGCGCAGCACGGCTTGCTTACTGTTGACGCGTACGTTCATCTATTTGTCACACTGAGCAACTATGCATGTGCCACCAGGTACCTGCTGGAACAGGACCTCATGCGCATGCCAAGTGAGGATGCACAAACGCGGTTCATCGCGGAGTTCATGCGGCGCCTAGGTGTTGGGATGCGGCGGACAGACAAGGCAGCGTCGGGAGGGGAGGAGACCCGCACGCGCCGTCCAGGGGCAGGGACCGGCGGCGCAGCGGCTGAAAGCAGGAAGGCTACCTAGCGGGTTGATATGGATGTGAAGGGGCGTCACCAGCACGGCACGGCAAGCCAGGCTTGTGCCTGAGCGCCCTATGCTTGCATACACGTGAAAGGCATCCGATGCATTGCGGAGTGTCGGCATGCGTGGCCAAACGCATTGTGTCCGCGGTGTCCGCCGGTACTGTGTTTGGTTGGCATGCAACTGCACTTCATGTTCTGCGTCCTCGACCTCGTGAGTGGTGGCTCAGTACGACAAGGGTTGGTGTGCCTCGTCAATTGGCTTGTTACGCTGCCATGTGTATGGGCCACATCGACCGACCCGGGTCAGTTTCATCAAGAAGGTGTCTCGCGCGAATTCCTCTTTGATGCGCGCGCCCGCCGCATCATGGAATAGCCCATACTTAGTTTGGCATCTTAATGACCTGACGTCCCAAGCGTGCCGCACAGGCGGTTGGGTGTTGCTGCGGGCTGGTCGCAAGAACCCCTAGTCGACCGCCGGCGATGATAACAATAACAAACAGAGCAATTCAAAGATACGAATGTTCGAAATGCATTTCCTGCATTACTGTATGAGCGAAACGCCGAAAGGCACGCGCGATTAGTGCCTTCAGGTGTAAGCGCAATAGATCTGTATCATATACCTTCAACCTACGGCTTCCCAGTTCCCAGCCATCGTCCGTGGCACTTCATGCGTCGGCGCTCGGGGCCTCCCCTGCTTGCCCCCCGAGCCCCCAACCCCCTGGCCTCCCAACCTCCGCACTGTAAATACTGGTCTAGAAGCAGCGCCACTACTAACCTAGATCGTAGCACAGTACAGTAAGGGTTGATGCGCCCAGCACTTGTGCCACGAAAGCAAAAGTGCGGATGCCAGCGCTGATCATGGCTTTCTGTCCTTGTACTTGACACCCCCAGTCCACACTATTCCCCTCGCCCCGAACGTCATCAGTAAGGAACGAGGGCAGCAGGCATGTGACATGTTGGTAACGCCGGCTGTCCACCACAGTTGCGTTACAGGTTCAGGGCAACACCTGTCAGACAGTCTGCACGTTGCGCCGCTAAAGTGCCTTCAAAACAACGGCCGTAGCTTTTTCCCCCCTAACCTTCGTATGGAACATTGCGAGACAATGTAAAATGCAGAAGCCCCACTCAGCAAAAGTTCCGTGCAACAGCGTCACAAGGTGTGGACAAGCTAGCACTGCCACAGCTGCGAACCATCTTTTAAGCGCACTCATCCCACATTAAGAGGATGGTGGCACCGCCGATCAGTACTTATGGTGCTATCCACGTCAGTCTACACCATTGCCGCTGCGCCCAAGGGAGCCGCCGGAGCAGTGAAGATGCCTAGGAAGCCAGGTGCCTGCAGCGGAGTGGAGGGCAATCGGAGAGGTTAGGGTACTTGCTACGGCTGGCACACCCAAGCCGACGTAATATTTCCGCACCTCAGGCAGCAAGCACTACATTCTATTGCCCCACAGCCAGAACATTCTAACCCACCTCAGCGGTTGTCTCATCCAGGAAGAGGTTGTCAGGCTCCCGGAATGCGCCGTGGGCCGCCAAAAGCGCCAAGCTGAGGCTGAGGGCTGAGAAGAACACCGTCCCAACGCTGCAGCAACATTAGCATGCAAAACAGCGTCAGTGGATGCTGAATGCGCACAGGCCTTAGCGTGCTTTAGCGCTTCTCGTGTCTTGCGCTCTAAAGGTCTAAGACGTGAACGTCATGACCCATGGAGTCGACACGTCCACTTCGGCACGAAATGGTAGCACAGGTCTACACAACCTGCCGGTGGCGAGGGGAAGGCGGCCCCAGGCCGGGTCCCACGGTGTGTGCCCATCCGGGGCCACTCCCCCTGGCCCCAACACGCCTCAACAGGGCGCAGATATCTGGCAAGGGTGTGCGGGACCGTGCGGGGTGCGGGGAGGCCCGGGAGGGCGCTGGAGGACGCGCGGAGGGGCCGGGGGGGAGGGGGAGGCGGCCCCAGGCCGGGTCCCACGGTGGGAGCCTCCCACACTGCACACTCACCTGGTCAGGAAGAAGATGGTGATGAATGATATTGCGGATAGCCCCAAGAGCTTCTCCCGGTCACTGCAGGTGTGGATAACAACTCATGAGCGCCGGCACAGCCGGCACGCGCCAGGCACGCAGAAGGGCCCCAGGCCTTAGCCCCGCTTAATCCAACCGTACCTTAGCGTCCGATCTCCAATCTTAATTGGGGCTGTCCGGATCATGAGAACGTAAATCCAGGTGGCTGCCAACGCGCCGAGGACTAGCAGCGACGACGGGTGCATGAGGAACGTAGCAGCTGTCGTCAGGAGCATGATGATAATGTAGTTGTCCCTGAAGTAGATGGCGTTTTTCCTCAAGCGCGATGCAGCCTGCACAAGCAGCAATGCATTTACTACGCTGGGAGACGCCCGATCGACAACGCAACTGTCGCGTCAACGCACCTCAGAGAGGTTTGCCGGCTTGGAAAACGTGTTGCGGTCCAGCAGCTCTGACCATGGTTTCCGCTGCGCGAGGCAACAAGTGGCCTTAGCGCCTTTGAATCCTTGCCCGTATGCGGTCCAGAGCAGCTGACCTAGGAGCCCCTTGCCTGCTTGAAAGCATTTGACGAGTACTCTTTAAGACGGGAGGCCATAAACATCAGCGCATTACTCGACGCAGCTGGAACTGCCCCGGTGGTAGGGGCAGCGGTAGGGGCAGCGGGAGCTGGGCTTGCCATCTCCACGCTTTATCAAATAGGTCTAGATAAAGCGTAGTTACAGTATATACCAGAGAAAAGGATTTAGCTCGGTCCGTCACCAATCGCCTCGGTACGTGGTTCGCGATTGTCAGGGAGCTGCTCTGTGGCGTAAGCTTCAAGACGACGCTTGGTACTAGTGCATGCAGTTGCAGAGGGACGCAGGGGAAGCTGTTCAGCGTCAACCACCCATCGCAGGAAGTTGGTCTCATGACTGTACGGCGCAGCAGGAGCTGTCTGTAGGTGCCCCCACTGAGCGTAGTCCCGACCGGATGGGTCACAGCGTCATGCCACCCATATATACCCGTACATTTACTGTCGTCTTCTATGTGCTCGGTAGTCCATAGTTGCTGTGAGCACAGGCGCGTACTGTCTATGCACCCGCAATCCCTCGTCCCGCCGCCCCCTTCCCCTCCCCCACGCTGCCCCAGCCCCGCTAAAATGCAGGCCAAGCGTTGTAGAGGTGGACGCCTCACAGGTAAGTCGACGGAAAGGCACAGAGGACGGAGGACTACATGCCCACTCAGCGAAGCAGTGTTACATCCAGGATCAAATGAGCACACCCAGATACAGGCACACTCAAGCGGAGCACGCGCCCTGGACGCGCATAGTACCTGGAGATGCACCGTGGTGGCCCCGACATGATCATCGAGGCCCTAGACATTGCTAGGACACCACGGAGCTAGCGAGCGCATTCGGTTATCTCGCATACCGCGACCATCAGGCACGTGGCAGGCAGCCTGGCGCGGCAGGCTGGGCAGCCAGCGTACATGCGCTTGCGTCAGCGGGCACTCATTCCGGCTCACTGCTGCCTGTGGGCAGGTCGCTCATGTTACCCGTGTTATGTGATAGCCCAATCCAGGTGCCAGTGTTGGACACCGAGGTACGGCAGATCAATCAGGGGGGCACGGTGTACGCTTGGTGCCTTCAAGCCCCAGTATGACCAAACAAATGCAGTGTCAGATCACAGATGCCCTCCGTTTGCCACACCATTGGCACAGTTGTTCTTGCAGATAGCCTTTGCCCGATACGGTACAGCAGTCCCTTGTCGCAACCGGCCCCCCTGGGTCAGTGCTTCCGCCCCCTGGATAGTGTGCGGTTGGTTGTGGTGCTCTGCATTCAGATTCTCAAAAAAAAAAAGCCCCACTCGTGGTCGTTCCTAGCTTGCCAAGCCACTTCCGCAGGGAGTCACGTGCACAAACGTTGCACGGTGAGCAGACTTGTCCTAGTGGATGCCTTTACAGGTTTGATGCGGGCGACTGGGGACATACAACCGGTTGTTTCCTTCAGCTTCCTCCCATATGTAGCTTGCGTAACTCCCGCTCTGGTGCCGCGCGCAGCCCCACGCTTCTCTCCTGTAGCCCTTACCCTTTTGATGTTAATGCTCCTGTCACACAGCTGGAGGGATCCCCTGCCCGCGCAGGTTCAAGCCGGACCCCATACGGTAGCACTAGCCACGTCACGCACCCATCACGATCATAGCCTGTCCATTCAGGCCACGGCTCGTACGGGTCGAAATGGCAGAGTGGAGAGCCCTCGCTATGTAACAATGCCTGACTGACTGATAGCCTGTCCCTTCTGCCGTCTCCTGCCATGCAACGTGCGCTGGCCTCAAAGGCTGCAGGCAAGGAAACATTCTGGCGGCAGCAGTAAGCACGCGACCAATAAGGCTGCAGTATGGTGCCACCCCGACGTACAGGTGTCGCAAGCGGATGTCGGCTGGCACTTCCCAACGTTACCCTGTGAGAACCTGGTGAGAACGTTGCACGTGGAAGGCAGCATGCTACACACGGTGCCTGCTGTGACCAACTCCCACGTCACCGAAGCTGGAGGTTCTTCGGAAAGCCATCGTACAGGCACGTGTCTGCTTACAATGCGCTTCATCTACGCACAGACACTTGACCGTCACTATTTGTTCAGGCGTTCCACAGCACACGCACTAGATAGGATGACCCTTGACAGCTTTGCTACCACTTACTGGGGACATATGCATGGTCCTCAACGACCAATTACATTACACCGCTTAATGGCGCTTATCCCACATGGCAGGTAGCTTCACGCGCAATAGACTCCCGCGAAGGCCAGCAGGGCCACACTTTGTCGTAAGTATCAGCAACGAGCCAAGCAAACTGGCAACAAGGGAAGGTGTACCGCCGCCTTATACTGCCACGGTCATCACAGCACACAGCCACCAGCCCGCCATGTTGAAAACGATTATTTGGCTTTCTCTCCAGCTTATATTGTTGCCTCAGCACCAGCTGCACCAACCCAGCACCGCGTCTTTCCTTATTATTATTCATGCCTGTCAGTCGCTTGTTGACATTATTCCATGCCAAATTTATGACACCAACCAACGGTTGTTGCGCTTAGGTAGACAGGAGCAGCGTTCTGTGCCCCTCCATTATTGAGGCAATACTAAATGGCATGTTCCGCAATGAAAAGATGTCCGCGTTCGCCAGACATCAGCTCTACAACTTGCAGCCGATCACAAGAACAACAGAACCTTCGGCCAACGTCTGTGCTGAATGCCAGCCATGTTCTGCCAGCATGCGGTCTCCCACCGCCAAAAGCCCTAAGCAACCAGTGCCAAAAGTTACGGCCAATACACATCTCACTCAGCCAGGGCTTGCCGGTTCATCAGGTCGGCCAGCTCGCGTGCCAGAGATGCAAAGTCACACTCCTCACCCAGGTCCTCCTTCTCACGCTCAGGCTCCTCCGCGACGGCCCGCATGGCGGGGTCGGTGATGTAGCTCGCGCACGTGCCCCCCGGGTGCGGGTCAACCGCCTCCGTGAAGGTCGAACCGCGGCTGAAGTCATGCGTAGTCCGGCAGGACAGCCGGTCCGACGTGAACGAGTTGCTGTCCACGCTGCACGCCGGGCTGCCGTCGTGCGGCGGCGAGACCGGGTGACCGGCCTGGCCGGGGACCAGGGACAGCGACACGTGCTGTCCGGACAGCATGGGCTGGGACATGGCTGCGGCCTTGCTCTGCTGAACGCTCGCGGCCGCCGGCCTGGTGTCCTCGCCCTGCATACTGCGCCGGTCGCCGCCTGGGCTACTGGTGGCAGCTGCGGCCGGTCCCGCACCTGCCGCCGCCTGCTTGTCCGCCAGGTGCGGCAGGAACACCCCCGTGCCACTGCTGGCCTGGGCGCCGTTCGCCAGCACCGCCTTCATGGGGTGCCAGTCCTCGGAGGCCCAGGATGGAGCCTTTGCCGTTGCTGCATAGCGTGCGCGACGGCCCCCGTCAGCGGGACGGCTCTGGCCCCGAGCATGCGGACCCAGGCCAGACGGCTGGCGAAGTGGCGGCCTGCGCAGCGAGATGCCGGAAGGTAGTGAGTAAGCGGCACAGCTGCACGATGCACATTGCTACCCTGTGCCCTTAGCAAAGCCTACCTCCTGGTGTTGCCCACGGGCAGAGGCTGACCGGTCTGTGGCAGCAGCTGCGTGGGTTGCCTGCGCTGCCCAGTAAGCAAATGCTCGGAGCTGAAGCTCCGCACGGGAGTGCTGTGGCCGATGACGCCGGGGACGCGCTGCAGGCCCATGGGCGCACCCGTCATTGCAGCGTGTTGCATAGCTGCTAGCTGTCGCTGCTGGTCAAACTCTACACCGCAAGCGTACACGTTGTTGAGCTCAAGCGCAGGCCCTCGGCCAAGGCTTTCCAGGTCGGTCGTGCGGCTCCGCTGAAACGGCCCTGCCCGAGGGACGCTGTGAATTGCGTTGAGCTGCTGTTGCAGATTTGCAAGTTCCTGTTGCTGTTGGAGTACTTGCAGTTGCTGCGAGGTAGCAGAAAGGGTTGAAATTGAGAAACAACCCGGCGCTGCGACGCAGAGGCATAGGAGCAAGAATAACCAGGGCCGCACCTGCAAAGCTGTTGCAACCTGAACTTGTTGCATGCGTTGCTCTTCGAGCTTGGCCACGAGGCTTTGGGCGACTTCCTGCGAACCACCAACACAACACATAACTACTTAGACATCAACTCCAACAAATGGTAGAACATGTTGTCAAGCGGTGACAAGTATGGTGTGGGGGTGCCGCTGGCCTTGCTGGCGTGTCTGCAATGCCCTGCACACAACCATATGTGCTTCGCCAAGGCTCTCCGTGGCTCACCTCGTAGAGCGCGCTCGTCGCGTCGGCAGCAGCAGAACCTGACCATCCACCTAGGGATGGTTGTGGGAGTGGGACGGGCTGGAGGCCCACAGGCGCTTGAAGCTCTCGCGGATGGACGCCCAACGGGGACGATGACATGGGCCCCGGCGCCACGCCAGCGGCTCGTATAAGAGAGGATACATCATATCCTCCTAAAAGCAGCTCCTCCAAGGCAGAAGACAAGTCCGCCATGTCTGTGTCGCGCTGGTGCTGCAAGCTGCAACGCAGGCTACATCAACTATGTAACAACTGTCTACAGTGGAGCATGAAGAGCAATAATACCTACCGAATTCTGGTGTTGGTCCGGGCTGCTCTCTCTCTCTGACCTGGAGCCGTACCGTAGGTCGTTGCGACAATTCACGTGCGGCCTTTGTCCCGTCGCAAGGCCAAGCGGCACAGCGGCCGGCATGGGAGCTGGCGCCCTTACGTGGACCTGGGTACGACCTGGGAAAAACGCTGCTGCGTGTCTCATGGCGTGGAAGTCTTCTGCGCCAGCCCGACCAGGCGAACAGGTACGGCACAACCGTCACAGCACAGCAGCCGCAGGGAGCAATTGCTGCAGTATGTAAAAGGTATATCGTAGATTCTCTTGCCTACTGTTATGCTCTGGCCTGCTCTGGACGCTGCCAGGAAAAGTCACACACGGGCCTCAAGCCACAGGCCCCCTGCCTCGAGCTGCCTCCAAGTCGGTGGGCTGCTTTCGTGGTTGACATGACACATGGCCCACGGAAACGATCCCCGACGTACAATAGTAGTTATAGAAGTGTTTACCATGTAGGGTGCTGGCAACTCCCTCTCTCTGTCTCTGTGTCGCCGCCGGGCGGCCATTAGGCTGTGACCCTCTGTGGCCTGTCACAAAGGCACACGCGCAAAAGGAGCAAGGTATCAGCTCCTGTACACGCCCCACGACCCGTTGCACGTTGCAACTGTGGTCGACAAAAGGTAGCTCTGCTATGCAGCTGTCGCAGGAAGCAGTGCCTGCGAAGGTGCTTGGACTGGTAGCAGCCTTCGGGCAGCTTAGCTACCCTAAGGTGCGCACGGGAGCTCGGTCCAGCTGTTTAGGTGTGCACTTGCTGGCGCACGCCGCCGGCTAAGGGGCAATTCTTGAGGTGGTGCTGGCGAGGTGTGTATTTCCGCACGCTTTCATACGCACCACAACCGTCTCACTCGGGCGCATCCGCACAGGGCAGCGGGAACGAGGCATAGGAGCACGGAAGCAGTGCGGCGCAGGCCAGTGAGGCAGCAGGGCATGTGGCTGGCGGTACAAGGCAGGGCCCAAGAGATTGGGCGGGCTGTGGGGTGGGGGGCCCAGGAAGCATGGGGGAGGATCCAGGCCAGGTGGGTGATACGGGGCAGGGGGACGGGGCGGGGAGCATGGGAAGATTGCAACAAGACAGACGAGCTCTTTGCATGGGCGCAGGGCGTGGGTGCTAAGGCACGGGGCCAGGGGTAGGTTTGGAATGGAACAGGAAGGAGTGAATGCGCAAAAGCAGGGGAGAGGGAAGGATTGGAGGCAAGCCTGGCACAGCAACCAGCGAGGCCACGCACATACACTGGCCTGGCAACGCAGGAACGACGGTGCAACATCGCCCCTGTGAGTTGGTTACGCACGCGCACAATGTGCGGTGCAGAGCAGCACTGGTAAGTCGGCGCTAGACCGTGCATGTGCCCAGCTAATCCTCAGGTAACCTCAGCATCAAGCGGCAACGGGCTGTCCGGTGGGTCCACGCTCCAAGGGGCAGACACCCAATTTGCTGTACTCCTGGGGAGCTACCGAGGCCTGCAACAGAAGAGGTGCTGGTTGGAGAGGTTATGCTGAGGAGATTCTGTGTTCCTCGGCAAGGAGCAGGACAGAGTCCAACCCTGTGATCAGGTTAGGTCGGATGTACCAGTGCGTGCTGTGGCCTGCGCCTGCGGGTCCTTGGCTGCTGCGATGGCTCGGGACCTCAAGGAGCCTAGGTGGCCAGCTCAGGACAGCCCTTGTTGTGTTCTCCCTTCCCTTTCAGTATCTGCTTACATGACAACTAGCGCAACGTGGACCGACGGATCGCTTGCCTGTCTTTACCAGGCACTCTCCCGAAGTGGGTGGGTCAGGTTTGCTGCAGTAGGGGGTACGCCGTACGCGTGAAACGCAAGGACGGTGCGTGGCTTCGGGCCTTTGCGCCAGCCTTTGACACTGGTGCCTCGATGGTAGCACGGGCCCGATCTGGCTTATCACCTTTGCATATACAACTTCGACCTGCTCAGTAACTTGGCCTTACTGCGCAGCTGCGACGTGCAGAAGAGACAGTCAGCGCAACATGGGAACATAGGATACAACAACACAGGATATTACCAACTTTTTTCGGATAACGCAGAGGCATTGGTCGATGCTGTATTGCCGATGGCTGACAAGAGGTCAGCGAAGTGCTAGAATCACTTTGACTAATTGGCAGGTAGCTGCAGACCAAAAAAGCAGCTGGTCGGCATGTTCAGGCGCAAAAAGCCGCCAGCTCAACAGGCTCCAGCGAAGCTAAACCGGCAAGCTGCAGCTCTTCAGCCAGCGCAACACCAAGCGTCCATTGCAAGGGTGCCGCCTCGCGCTCCGACCCTACGGCGCCCTTTAACAATTGGAGAATGCCTTGAGCAACTACAAGGCACCTTGAGGCGCCTCCGCACACTCAACCCTGGGGATCTACAGGCCTTTCCGCTCCTCAACGAGGCCCAGAGATGCAGTGAGCGCGCTTGCTGCCCCATACGCCTCACACTACACAGCGCTTGCACCCCTCACCTGCCTGCACCCCTCGCCCTGTGCAGTGCAACAGCTGAGGGAGGCGGCTTCATCCCTTCCACCTGCGGAGCGGGAGGCGTGGGCCTTGTAAGTTCGGGTTCGGCATTGCGCGGTGCAGTGCAGGTAGTGCCTTGCCGTGTGTGCATAACAGATACCGCCCCCTGTCCCTCTGACTGACTCGCACACGCTGCGGACCCTGCCTACGTACGAGCGCTGAACTTCGCTGCAACTGACCTTGTCGGGGCTATGCACGTGTGTTATGCAGCCAATTGTCCGAGCTTGAGGAGGAGTTCCGGGAGCTAGCAGACGCGGTGGTCCAGCGTGCTGACGCTGCACCAAAGCCAGGTGCGCCAGGGCAGGTAGCTCAGGTCTGGAGACCCGCCTTCATCGTACCATGCCGCAGCACTGTTGTTGGCTAGCAATTAACGGTAAAGAACATGTCACGCCTGCCCCGCCAAACCTCATCGACACGTTACCCTCAATCTGCTGTGCAGAGCCACGACCGTTGTCACGAGCATCGTCAATCGCTTCCAGCCGCCACCAGACCAGCCGGCCCACGCCCTCACCGCATATGCACTACAGCGCTGCTGAGCGGTCCCAGCATGCAGAGGCAGCCATGTTTCCCCGCGAAGATGGCTTTACTGCCCGCTCCCAGTACAGCACTACTGGCGTCCGTCAAAGCAGCAACGCCCACTACCAACAGCAGCATCAGGGTGCTGAAGATGCCCAACAAACTCCTTCAGGCCTCACCCTACCACCGCACGCAGTGCTGCTTGCACGGGAGGGTTTGCTGAGCGAGCAGGAACGCGAGGCGCTCCGGCAGCAGCAGGAGGCGCTGCTGCGGCGCCACGAGGCGTACCTGCTGCAGCAGCGTTCGATGCAGCCCCTTCGGCAGCAGTTCCCACACCAGACACCTGGCCGCCTAGAGCCAGGCTACGGCAACCCTCTTCCGCCCGGTCCGGCAGCCGGCATACACCCGGGGGTGCCATACCAGCAGCAGGGCTACCACACTGCCCAGCCGGCAGCGCATCAACAGATCCCAGCGCAGGGCGAGGGGCAGCCAACGACTCCATCAAGCAACGCATGGCGGCAGCAGAAGGCTGCACAAGCGCGGCAGCAGGCTGAGGCGCTCCTCCAGTACCACCAGCAGGGACCGCCACTGTACAACGGCGCCCAGTACGCTGCCGGTGGCCCACAACAACAGCCGTGGCAGCAGGCGGAGCAGCAGCACATGGGTGCAGGGCCGTCGGTTCCAGCGGGTGCAGGCATGGCACCAGGCCAGTCTTTCAGGGAGGTGTCGGCGGCTAGCATGGAGCGCCTGCACCCCTCGCAGCGGCTGTTCTTGGAGCACGAGCAGGAGCTGAGGGCCCAGCAGGAGCAACGGCTCCACTTCCTGCGGAGCCAACAGGGCCAGCAGATCCAGTCCATGAGCGCGAACGGTGGAGCCGCACCTGGTTATGTGGAGCATCCGCAAGGGCATGGTCCGTATGGCACTGGAGCATCCCCAGGGCCGCTGGCGCGTGAGGCCAGCGGCCCATATCCCGTCGTCTCTGCAACTCACCAGCAGGCGTGGCAGCTGATGCAGCACCACGAAAGGGAGCTGCAGCAGCAGGAAAAAGAGCGGCTGATGTACCTTCAACAGCAACAGCTGCTACAGCAGCAACAACAGCAGCAGCCGCAGCAGCCGCAGCAGCCACAGCAACAACAGCAGCTGCAGGAGGAGCGCCGGAGGCACGTCGGGGTGGCGAGCACAAGTAGCGCTGGCGCCGCGGAGGATGACCTTTTCAGGTGCGCATGCAAGCCACTCAGTCGGGGCTTGCCCATTGAGCATCTGCGGCAGCAAGCCGAGCGTACGAGCAAAGCCGTGCAGGCCAAACTGTGCACGCAACAAGGAGCATTCTACGTCCTGTTATTATACTGAGTGCTGCCTTTCTAGGCAATCGAAAAGCAAGGGCAAACTGCAGGCTAGTGCGAGTCTTTTAACCAGCGGATCCGTTATCACTCCTGACCGCAGTGGGCTGAACATCGTTTCTGAGGCAAGCGCTTTCCATGTGGGGTCGCCGGGGGGTGCCATAGCCACGGAGGCCCCGACCTCGGGGCCAGGGGCGCCACCAGGCGCCCCGCTGGCGACCAGAGCGTATCACCAGGGCGTGGCAACTGGGGCTATCCAGCAAGGGCAGCTTGAGGCACCTGGTTCCTCCCGCGCACCAACCGACAGTGGCCACGCTGCAGGCGGCAGCTACATGGGCACGGCCGCTCCTCACCATGGAGGTAAGCGCCGGACTTGTCTGGCCTACCTAGCCATAACGCAAGCTTCCTGCGCAAGGGTACTGAGCAGTCAACACTTGTTCTTATGCGAGGGGTTACTATGGACGCGCGCGCACGCTGCAAGCAAGCTGAGGCATACTCCACATTCATCTTGTCCGCCCACAGGTTATCACCCGCATGCGGGTGGACCACACGCTCACAGCATGGCAGCCAACCAGGACATCCCTCAGCAGCCACAACTGGCGGTGCCCAATACCGACCTGCCCGCCGCAAGGGTCAGCGGCATCGTCCTTACCATGGCCCACGAGGCTGCCGGGTCGCTGGCCACCCAGCCGCAAGCGTTCGCCCAGCCTGATCAGGCCATTTCGCAGGGTCATGGCGTACTGCATGCAGCTACAGCAGCTCAACACCCGTACCACCCTCCCGACACTCAGTTCCTGGCTGGGCCGGCTGCCAATCAGCAGACTGGTGGGCAATACACAATGGGTGCTGCGCAGCAAGCTGGCGGCCAGGGCGCCGTGACGCAGGTGCGCGCCTGGGGTGCTTTCCATACCGGTACTAGAGCTGAGCTTATTCTTTCCTGCTCATGCTTGCAAACTGTCTGCTGCTTGAATATTGCAGCTACCCGTTATGAGCCCTTGACTCCCTGCCCGTTCAAACAGGCTTACCCACACGCGCAGCACTTCGCGAGCCCGAGCGGCAGTGCAGTAGCAACGCCGACAACGGCCAACGCCATGATGCGCACAGGCCTGGCGGCGGCGCCACCAACCAACCACACCCAGCTGGACCCCCCTGCCATAGAGCACCAAACAGCCGGTGCCACCAGCATCAACCAAGCGCCGGCAGGCCTCTACGACGTGGCAGCGGTCCCGTCAAGTCCCTTGCACGGACACGGCTTGCCTTCAACAGTCGCCAACATCGCCGCCGTGCAACCTGAAATGCTAGCCCAGCCCCCGGCGTTATCAGCTGTTAGCGGGGCCCCAGTCTACGTCAGCAGTCCAGCGATGGCAGCTTCCGTAGCGGCCCCTCCTGCACCTCCTGCGCGTTCCAGCCTGAGCGGCAGCGTCCACGTTCCTTACTTCCCGCAGCCTCAGCTCTCTGCTGCGACGGGCCTGGCCGCAGCCCAGGCTGCCGTCAGCGGCGGTTCGCTGCTCCCTGCCTCCACCCCGGAGCTGCCCAGCATGCCGCATGCCAGCAGCGGTACGCTGGGTTTGGCTGGCAGCCACGTGACCCACTGCACGCCCTCTGCCAGCGCACCCCTAACGGTGACGGCGGCGCGGTTGCCGGTGGACCCCTCCTTCGCCCTGCCTTCGCTGGACGCCCTCCCCTCAGCGCGGGACGTCGTTCGCTTCCTGGAGTCGGTCGCCGGCCCCGTCGACGCATGCAGGGCGGCCGCGGAGGGACACGTGCGACAGGTTGTGTCGGAGCTTTCGGCGGCACTTGGAGTCATCCAGGAGGCCCAAGCAGGCATGTACCAGAAGAGGCGGGCCGTCAAGACAGCTCTGGAGGCCGTCGCGTCGAGTAAGTGGCGTAAAGTACGGTGTCGTTGGCGAGCGGTAGCCTTTCTGGTGCTCGCACCACCTGATGGCCTGGTTCGAAGGAACTGTGGAAGCAACCGCGTTGCAATGCCCTACATGACACCACCCAGCATGTGCAGGCTGCCTTTTCACACGGCGGTCCTGCCATCCTTTACAGTGATGTCCATTGGCTCTCAGCCGTCCGCTGCTCCTTAGCCTGACGTCCACCGACGGTATCCTTTGCACACCTGTAGGCGTGGTGCAGCTTGAGGCGGAGCAGGCGGCGGCTGCAGCCGCCGAGGACTTCGACGCAGCGGCTGCACTTGACGAGCGGCTGAGGCAGCTGGCGGCGCAGCGCGGACAGCTGGCGGAGAGCGAGCAGGGCATTGCCGCGAGCCTGGCAGCGGCGGCACAGCTCCGGCTGGCGGTGCGGGAGCGGCAGCTGGAGGCATGGAGCACGGCCGCTGACTACCTCGCACGGCTGCAGGTACGCAATAGAGCGCGTATCCCGACGCCCAACGGGACACGCGGTGTCATGGGTCGGAATGGTTAAGCGACATTGCCGTAGTTTACCGGCCGAGCGACCCTTCGTTCCACGTGCAGGAAGGGCAACAGCAGGTGTCGGCGGCGCTGACAGCCAACGCTGCGCGGCAAGCGCAGGAGGCGTTGGAGCTCCACCGCTCCGCGCAAGAAGCGATAGCGCAGGTGAGCGGGTCCATTGGTGTTTGTCACGCTTTGGAGCATGCGGCACTGCCTGAAGGTGGATAGGGCCAGAGCTATGGTATGCTGAGCACATGGACGTCACCTCCTGTATTTCACCTTGATACATGGGCAGTACTGCATACCGTAGCCAGGAACGAGCAAGCAAACTCCTACGTGTGGGGCCATTTAACGCTGAGACTGGCAGATGTATGTTCCCTTTACTGTCCGTTTGTATGCCGCAGCGCCGTGCCACGCTGCACGCACGTAGCGAGATGCTGTCAGCGGCGAAGGCCGAGGTGGCCGCCAAGCTTGCTGCCGCAACGGCGCCTGCTGAGGAGCAGCGCGCTGCACGGGAGTCCAACCACGCTACCCTGCAGGTAGGCCACAGCCGCTTAACCGCGTCGCTCGCGCGTCACAAAGAAGATCTTTGGCGAGGCTCAGTTGAGCAGCAGAGGGTTTTGCAGTTGTGCATGGCCGGAAGCCACTGCTGTTCCTTTCAGCACAGGCTGCTTTGCGCAATACCGGTAGTCTGGGTGTGCAGACCCCACGACGTAGTGTCCGACGGTCCATGTCCAAGGGTTCAATGGTTGAGTACCATGTTTCCGTTTGTGTCACCGCTTGCTTACCCAGCCGTCCCCTTCCTTGGTTGCCTTACAGGCTGAGGTGGAGTCTCTTCGCGCCTTGCTGGCTACCAAAGAGGCGGCCTTGGAGGCTGCGGCGGCTGCCCTCGCGGAGGCAAGTGGTGCCGTGCGCCGGCTCGCGTCTGCGTTCGACCCGGACGTCGCGGCTCTGGAGCAAGCGCATGCGCAGCTAGCAGAGGAGGAGGCACAGGTTGAGGCACAGGAGGCAGCAGTGCAGGTATGTCCTTCATCGGGATGGGATGTCGTAACGTGGCGGGGATGCCCCTGTTTTGGGTCTGCCGGTTTGGCTGTTGAGTCATACGGGCTCCCGAGGCATACGAGCAACAGGTTGCTCCCATTCAACTGCAGCACTGAGTGGGACCCGCTTCGGCCTTGCAGGAGAGCGAGCAGCAGGCTGCAGACAGGGCTGCGGCTACCTCGCAGCAGCAGGAGGAGCTGCGGCAGCAGGCCGATACGCTGGAGCTGGCGGCGGCAGACATGCGCACGACGGCGGAGGAGCTGGCGACCCGCATCGCAGCTGAGCGCCAAGCGCAGGCGCAGCGTGAGCAGCTGCGGCGAGCGGACGAGGCAGCTGTGGAGGGCTTGGCAGCGCTGCAAAGGTGCGCTGCACTGCCCCACACCTCTGCGTCGTTGAGGCTCTCTGTCGTGTAATGGCAGACAGGCTTGGCCGACTCTATTCCTGGGACCGTTTTGATGGAAAACGTGTCGTACATCCTACTGCAGGTGCATCGCCGACACCAAGGCCGAGTTGTCGAAGGTGCTAGACAAGCGTTCAGCGCTGCAGGCGGAGCAAGCAGCAGCACAGCAAGCGCTGGCTGCTGTGCAGCTCAACCTGCCCCACTTGGAGGCCGCGAAGCGGGCTGCGGCAGCAAACAAGGTAGGGCCTTCTTCCGTGGCCGCTGTAGTAAGCTGCCGTTGTGCACATCCTCTGCACACATCAACACACGTCGCGACCTCTTTTTTCCAGGACTTCAAGGAGGCGGCCAGGCTTTCCGGGGAGATCAAGTTGCTATCGCAGCAGGTACGCGTCGGTAATAGCAGTTGGCCGCTACACCAGCCTTCCCGGGTTTATACTCTCGCAGTTGTTGGTTGTCCCCTTGCTTGGCTGGTCTGGCGGCTTCTGTGCAATAGGCACGTCACCACGTTCGGTTGAGTTGCTGTCCTTCCGTTGTGCAGGCGGACGCAACGGCGCACCGGCTGTCGGGGTTGGCTGCCTCCATGGCTGACCTGGACGGCGCGGAGGCGCGGCTGCAGGGCGAGCTGCAGGAGATGGGCGACATGGCGCGGCAGGCCGAGCGAGACGCAGCAGAGGGGCACTACCGGTACGTCGGAAGGGCTTCTTCGCCCGCTGTGGCACATTGGCATGCGTGTGGAGGTGGCTGACTGAGAGCGCGTACCAGTTTCGCGTAGGGCTAGCACTGCTACTGCCCTCCGTATGCGCCATGCATATCTCCTGCCGCCCTACGTCCGGCGTTTGTCCCCGTTCCAGGTACATGCTCTGCTGCCTGGACCTGGACAGTTCCGCCATGGAGGAGGCGACGGCGAGCGAGCGCTACGAGGACGCGGGCGTCATACAAGCCGAGGTACGGGTAGCCATCACTCTTACATGCGAAAAACCCGTCCGCCTGCACAGATACAAATTAGGCGGCATCCTTGAACGCTATCACGACGCGGGAGCGCAAAATTACGTCAAGGGAAAACACCTCTTCCTCGTGCAGGTTGCGGCCGAGGAGGCGGAGTTGTTGACGCTTGAGCGCACGTGGGGCTTCGTGCGGCCCACTCTCGGCGTCGCCAGCACTTCTGCTGGTGGAGTACAGCCTCCGCTCCGGGGCTCTGTACCCAGCGGGTACTCAGGGGTCATCGGCCAGCCCACAGCCGCTCCTGAGGCGGGGAGCGCGTTTGCCATTGCGGCTTCGGTGGCTTCCGGCCAGGCCTACGAGCGCAGCAGCACACAGTCGGGCGCCTCGGATCATGTCGCAGCAGGCGACCGCTCGCTGCCGTTGTCCCTGGATGCAGCGCAGCCGTCAGGCGGCTCCTCATGGGCCAGCACGCTGCAGTACAGCCGCGTGGACACGGCCGCGCGAGAGCAGGTCGGCATGTGCAACCCCCTGTACTCGGACACCAGCGTAGACGGGGAGGTGCACCACGGCTTCGCAGCGCGGCAGCAGCAGCTGCTGCTGTACGGGGCAGCACCTGGCATGGAGGGTGGTCCAGACGCTGGGGAAGGCCGCGTGGCAACCATCAGCCACCAGACGGACGAGCAGCTTGCCGTGGGCGGTTACCGTCCTGATGTGGCCCTCGGAGCGCCCAGCAGGGGCGAGGACTGGAGGTCAGCGAGCGGCGCGGGTCCTAGCTGCGAGGCGCACCTTGCTGGTGGCCTGCAAACGCAGCAGCAGGAGATCAGCACGCCAAGCATTGGCGGGGCTGTGCAAGGGGGTGTTTCCGAGTACACCACCTCGCCTTCCACGCGCGTCGTTGCGAACCCGTTGTATGACGACGGGGCGGTGCAGGAGGGCGCGGAGCGTGTGGGTTAACCGGTCATGTGCCGTGCGGCAGTCAGTGTGCGTGGTCGCCGTGCGCGGGCAGCATTGGTCCCTTGCGTCTGCGTGCCTGCGTACTGTGACCCATCTTGGGGATATACCTGCCCCTTTTGTACTGCTGTACGTGTGATGCCTTATGGTGTTGGGTTCTGATAACATCCTTAGCCTTACCGTAGAGTGATAACAAGCCAATAACGAGCGACAGGCAATGCATGTGTTGCAGTCGGGAGCACGGTACCGTGACATTATAGCTGGCAGGCATTAGAGTATGCATCGTTATGTGGCATGTATGTATGGACCGACACCGACGGTCCATACCCCCTTCGCTGTAGTGGCATGGAGTGTACGTGCGCCTGTAGCAGCTGGGACGTGCCCTTGGTGCACTCCGGGCCTACTCCTACAAGGGAGTACCGTACCTTGCATTGCGCTGTCGGCCAGGCACGTGCAGTGGAGTATCTGTGCACCGTATGCAAAAGTGTTCCCAATTGTGTACGACAGGGCCGTACGCAGGCCGAGACGTTAGCCGAGAGCCCCAAGAGAGGTACACGTGCACGCAGGCGGCATGATCTGTAAGTACAGTTGTGTCGGTCTGCTATCCCTTGACCGCTTGAGGGGTACTGGTACAGTCCTAGAATTGCCACGGGTTAGAGAGGGGCCATAGTACCCGCATCAGGAAGGCAGGCGGGTACCTAGGACCTACAGGGAAGGACATCCCCTTCCCTGGAGAAGCCCCATTCCATCGCCATCCCCTTCCCTGGAGAAGCCCCATTCCATCGCCATGCAAGGACTCCCCAGTTCCCAACGCACCGAAGTATATCGCAGGAAGGGGCAAACGGTAATACACCCCTATATGTGGAACTGGCGTGGGCAGGCACGCGACCGACGATGGCTAATGAGCAGAGGAGGCAGGAAGGGTGTCAAACAGTCATTGTCACGCGAACCACAGACCTCACACAGCCCTCCCAGCCAGAGACAAGGGAACAGTACGTTGCAGGCACCGAGTCCCACACCCGTGGGGCATTGCCAAGCACGAGCAAAGGGCCGCAGACGCGCCAAAAGTCAGCTATAGAAACCCTGGCCGTAATCCGAAGCACAACAAAACGCTCAACACAAATGTCTGGACTAGTAAAACTGCTGGCGGCCCGGCCCAACAGCAGCCACACAGGCAAGGCAGACGCCATTCCACGCGGACAGGGTCAGCAGGACAAACCACCGGATGGATGTAGTGAGGCAACAATGGCATGCCAAGTACCTCATGCAAGTGAGCACGCAGCTCGGATGCAACTGGCCAGTCCCAAGAATGGCACTTACGAGGATCCTGGAACATGCGGGCACCCACGCGCACACGGACAGAACACCGTGCGCCTCGGGTCCCTACCGAGCTGCGACGTGTGCAGCTGAAAGCCAGCAAAACCACCCTACATGAGCCGCCAAAACGATTCCTGATGGCAGTCCTCTTGACGCAGTTTCCACGGACGCCACAAGGCACGCAACATGAGGTTTCGGAGCAACTTGGACAGACGGCCAGGGCCCACGCCTGCTCACGCACACACGCTTCACGCCTGTCATGCATGGCATCAAAAGGAAGCGAAAAGTTGCAACACAGTCGCTGCCTTAACCGTGAGGTTCAGAACCGGCATAAACAGGTCAGCAGCACGCCACCCCAGATGTTGCAACCGCAGTGCTCGGGAGGCGGATCGTTTCTAGCGGTCCAGGGCAAGCACAGCGGCTACAAGCCATGGCGCAGACAACCTAGCACACCAGGCATCAATCTGTTGCAGGGTACATGCACACGACCGCAGGTAAAACCTGCTAAGCTGGGCCAACCGGAAGGCGATAGCTATGCACCTGGGCCAAGGGAAGCGAGCTGCCGCCGCCACGAAGGTGAGGGCCTGGCAAGCCCAGATTGCGTCCCAGACTGTGAGCAGCGTCCGCCGTGCGGAGAGCTCTGAGAACTGCGCCTCGAGTCCGCGGAACGGGGGCTCGCATGATTGTAGGGCCGCCGGGCTGCCGGTTGGCCAGTGGGAACAGTGGGTGAGCGGCTGGGTGGAGACGGCGGACAATATCCATGGCGACTGCAGGTCAAATTGTAGTACACGGGGCTGGCGCCCCGCGCGCGCTCCAGCAAGGAAGCAAACCGCCGGCGTAGCATGACGCGCCTGGACGTGTTCAGTCAACTGGAGCAGCACAAAGCCTTGAAGGTAGGATGGGGCATCATCACCCCAGCGAACGCTGCACGTGTCACTACGCGGTCCACCAGAGCAGCTGCCCGGCTGCCCACGAACCAGGAAAATAACGTGGAGAGGTATCATGTATTCTACATAAGGTTATCACGCATCAAATGTCCATTTCCCGCCCACTGTCTGTTGTTGCTGGCCCGAACGCGCAGCCTGGCGTAAATAGTCAGTCTATAACTCCATGAAACAAGAGAATGAAAGCGCTGTCTGCACTGTCTGGTGTGGGCACCTGGCAGCTTTGCAACGAGAAACGGTTGCGCAAGGGAGGTATCAGACCAATTGAAATTCTAGCGCCCCAAAAGGAGCGCAGCCTACAACAATTGAGGCTGCATTCTTTCCACTGCAGAACGCCTTTTATACTTCGCTTGGTGTGGCAAGCTGCGTCGCTACACAAATGTCCCTACAACAGCTCAGACTCCAAGTCCACTCAGCAGTAAGAGACTGGCGTCCTGAGATAATGAGCATGTTAGTTACGTGACCACTGAGCTTCCATAGTGGATGACAGCGCGGCAATGCCCTAACTGGCTGTTTGCAGGCATCGGCAAGACCGCTTCGGCCCTTGAGGCTATCGCGTAGCAGCTGCGTTGCAGCTAAGTCCACGGCATACTACAAGCCAGATGTTCCAGGTCTCCAAGGGGCCCTCACGAGGCCACGCGCCACAGGCAACGCAGTCAGCGACTTGCTGTACAAGCTACAGCTCTGCGTCAAAATCTTCTTTCCTGAAAAGCCCAAGAGCGTGACGCCTAAGGAGGAGGTCAAGCGGCGGCTAAAGATGGTCCTGGTGAGCGGTAGCCCTGGGGCATCGCGCCATTCCTTTCCTTGTTGACAGTGACTCTTTCTTTGTCGACAGTGATTGCCCACGAGCAAAAACAACGACCAACATATGGCAACAGTCACGATATTACTATGGACTTGAACTCTTGCTCCATTCCTCAGGTGGCTGACCGGTGCGGCATGGACCCTAGCTCGCTAGGAGAGCTGAAGAAGACGATTGCCAAGGCTCTACAAGATTTCGTGGACATTGAGTCAGAAGAGAGCATTGAGGTATGGGACTGAGGTGTGGTGTGGGGGCAAAGGACGTCCAGCTTGGCAGAGGCAAGCTGAAGCTGCATTCGGAAGTGGTGGACGCGGGGCGCACATTCGGCGTCCATAGGCACGTTGGTGGTATCATGTCTAGGACCAAGCACTGCTGATGGTGGTCACCCGAAGGTACACACATGCGCATCAACGAGAACCCCTTGACCACCCACACCCTTGACCACCCACACTCTCCTTATGCCTACAGGTCAACATCAGCGACGACCCGGGGCTGGGAACCGTTTACTGCGTTGCCATTCCGGTGCGACGCGTCAAGGCGGAGACGCGCTTCACGGCCGATGGGCGGCCCATTCCAGCGCAGGCTGGGGCGCTTCTGCCAGACGGCGTCCTCCTCGAGTGGGACCCAGCAGACCTGCACAGCGACCCCTCGAGCCGGTTTCCTATGGGCTGCTGAGTGGCAGCGCTTGGCGTCGATGGGGGCCTGCTGCTGGGATGTAGGTGAAGATCTTGTACCATACCTTGCATTGCATTGAATGGGGCCGTATCACTGTTGGTTACTGTGACCTGACATGGACCTGCATACATGGGTCATAGGGATGCATGCTCATACATGGCGTGCAGAGTTTGAGAAGATTGGGAATTGTTTCGACCGGTCACTTGACGACGAGCCTGCCCAAAGGAGAGCCGCTTGACATTAGTCCAGGCGGCAGGATTGGCACCAACATGTGCATGTGATGGGAATGGTCTCGTTATGCGTTTACATGGGCCTGGGCAGGGAGCCGTCGTGGGCGGCCAGTACGAGTGGTGGTAGGAGTGGTGTCGTGACGATGCGTGCATCACTGCCTTCCGCACGACGTACCCGGGCGTTCACATTTTATGCTGCAATGGGGTTGATGTACATGTGTTGCCTGCATGGTGTACGTCCATGACTAAGCCATAACCCAGTGCTGCTGCCCGCCATGAGTGTGTTCCCGGTGCTGTTGGGCAGTGTGCTGTAAGCCACGCCAGCTGGGTGCGATTACTGACACGCGAATGTGGTTAGACCAGCGAGAGCGATAGCCTCGTAGCCTCCAACTGAACCCAAGAGTCACGACCAGTCGGAGGTGCAACCCTACTAGGGGCCTACAGAGACCCTTTACGCGCCCTGCCGCCCTCTACCACTTGCATTACACAATGAGAGATGCAGCAATGTGTCACGCATGCCACGTCATAGCAAAGAACCTAACAGCGGCCGCTAACAGGAAGCCAGCATGTGCGGGAACGGGCGACCTAGCGTCAACAGCAAGCCATGTTACCGCTTGCCACGTTGTTTCCCTGTCCGCGGCTCAGGTGCACTGGCCTGTTGCGTCCCCGCGTCACCACCCGGCGCAGCGGCAGCCCCAGATTCCGTTCCAGCCGCCTCCCCACTCTGAGTCACTTGCTGCGATGCAAGCGCCTGCTGCAGCTTTGCCCGCAGCAGCGCAGCCTGCCGTGCCTCCTCCTCCTCCTGTTCCTTCTGCTGGCGCTGCTGCTGCCTCGCCGCCGCCACCGCCTTCATCGGCATGCGGTCCCGCAGCCCCATGCGCGCGTACTTCTCCACGTAGCGGTCCACCAGCAGGCCGTTGACCACGTCGGCCGGCAAAGTCTGCGTCGTGGGGTCATACTGCCCCTGCTCGCCCGCTGCTGGGTCGCCGCCGCCCTCCTGCCCTCCGGCGTGCCCCTCAGCCCGCCGCTGCTTGACCGCCTGCACGCGCGCCGCGGAGTCCGAGAGGTCCCACAGCACGTCCAGGTTGCCGCGCGCGGTGCGCTTGTTGAGCTTAGCCCACTGGCCCTCCCACTGGCTCTGCTCCACCTGTAGGTAAGGCCATGCAGGCCAGGACAGGCGGGGCGGGAGCCCAGTTCAAGGGGTGAACTACGGCAGTTTACCCCTAATTAACCTTTTCCTGGTTACTGCACCAGGATACGCTTGCAGCGTCAGCCAGTAGCGCGCATCCAGTGGCAAAGCATACCAGTACGGTACTCCAAAGCCGGTGGGAACGCACATAGTGTTTGTTATCGCTAACAGTTCGGCATACGGGTCGGCGAACAGCCTTTGCGTCCTGTGCCTGTGCGCCTATAGCCTTTCTACCTTCTGCCATGGCGGCGTCTTAGCCCTCATCTTGACCAGCGCAACGTCCTCCACCCCCATGTCGGACAGGTCGCTGTCGCTGTCGCAGCTGTCCAGCCACTCCTCCGCCTCGGTGCGGTCCAGCTGCCTGAGCGGCACGAGGTACATGGCAGCGGGATCACCGTCACCGCAACGTTTAGCGCCTAACGTTACTAGCCGCGCAGGACCACGCTCCGGTAAGGAGGTGGGTCAGCGCCCACCAAATGCACACTGTGTTGCATGATGCGCCCAAAACGTATGAGCCCCCACACAGGCTCGTAGGTCACCGCATGCCCTTCGAGCACCCAAGGAGAAAGCACCTACGTGCGGCCCACGCCTTCCATGGAGACACAGCTGACGGGTGCCTAGCAGACTCACTCTTTAACGATGTCGATGTTCTTGTTGAGCCGACTCCATTTCCCCTTGGCCTTGGTACTCCGCTCCGGCGCATTGGACCCCCCTTGGGCCCCGCCTTGGCCCCCGCCTGGCCCCCCTCCGGCTGCCTTGCCCAACCCTTGCCCGAACAGCATGTTGAGCACGTTGCCCGCGCGCTCCTTCTGCTTCCGTGTCATTGCCCGCAGCTCCAGCTCCACTCGCATAGCCTCCTTCCGCTCCGCCTTTAGCCGTTCCGCCTGCGGCGCAGAGGCAACCCGCGTTGGTGCGGCAGCTGGGCACACACTCCACGCCAGAAAGCTTACAACGCCTAACAACGGACAGGGCCTAGCACCAGACGGGGGCAAGCTCCGGCTGTGGTGCAAAAAAGTGCGGCCTGAGGTGCCGCAGGACCTATACAAGCACAAGCCAAGCCCCCTCCGGATGCAAGAGCAGCAACCCTCTGTGTGCATGGCAGGGGTTTCCTGCTCCCCGCACACCTGCTGAGCGGCCTTTACTGACGCCACCACAGCTGCAGGGTTGGCTCGCCACTTCCTCCGCGCAAGCCACCCACGAACGTTGGCCTGCGGTCAAGAGATAGAGATAGGCAAACCCACAGTGCCCCGCAGCGCATATGAACAGTCGCTCTTTTCCCACGTGTATGTGCATATGCTCGGCGTGACGTGTTAGGCCATTTCGGGTTCCTGGTGACCACGGGCCTCAGCTTGACGTTATCGTACAAGGCAGCTCCTCTTAGGGTCTGTTTCCCATTTGTTGCTAAAGTACTGTTATACTCGCTGCTCTTGTCCCATCTCCGCAGGGCACCACAGCCCTGTATGTCCCCGCCTGGCCCGGCGCCAAGACCCACCTGTATGATGGTCGCCATGCTGTGTTTGAGGATGGTGACCGAGCACCAGTCGTCGTGGCCCTTAAACTCCGTCAGTATCCGCCCCACACGGCTGTCGACGCGGACCTGCAGCTCGCCATTGGGACCCTCGCCTGACGCGTGGCTGCAGCACGGGGCGGGAGGGGTTGCAAAGTCAGCTTACAGAGAATCGGCACAAGGAATTTATCACGCCGCCCCAGTACACCAACAACACTGCCACCCGTCCCGGCGTGCAGCAGCTCGCGGGGCAAGCCTACGGGATGCGCGTCACAGCACCTACCGCCGCCGCCAGTTGCCGTGCTTCGCCCTGGCGCCGATGTGAGGGTGCCTGGCAGCCGGCATGCTCCCGCCGCGCACCGCGTCCTGCTCGTGACCCCCCGGGGAGCTGCGCACCCCTCCTGCCTGCCAGCCCCCGTGCCCCGTCCGCGCGTTGGCCGCCGCTCCCCCCGCCACGCCGCCATGGTGCACCGCGGCACCACCAGGGAGGGACGGCAGCGGCGCTGCGCGCAGGAAGGCAAGGAGCGAGAGCAAGCAGGGTCACCGCGAGCGGTATCGCAAAAGCCTCACGGACTAACACAGCTCAACCACACGGCACCTCGCTCAGCACGTTCGGCTCCTGGGCAACACAGCAATGGAGCGGTAACACTGGCGTGCTTACCAACGCCTCTCCCCGGCAGCGTGTCTTGCTGCTGGTGCCTAGGCTGCTGGCCTGTCCCAGCCTTGTCGCCACCGCTGCTGTCGCCGCCATGCAGGCCCCCCGACGCTTGCCCCTGCGAGGCGGGCAGGCCGGGTAGCGCACCGTCCAGCGGCCCGGCCGCCGGGCCCTGCCCCCCGCCGCCGCCAGGCTCCTGGCCGGACTGCGACGGGAGGCCCCCGTCGGCCGTTAGTTCGGCCTCTGGCGACCTGCATGGCGGCAAGCCGGACTTCAGATACAGCCATTTGAAGTCACGTCGTGACGCAAAGCCACCTGCGAAGCTGTTGCTGAAGCACTTTCCGCTACGCAAGCTTGTGGCTTGCCCTGCCCCATGCAAGCTTCCCTCCCACAACCACAGCAGGCCGTTGCCAACGTATTGTACGTCCCATCCTCGTCCCTTCACTTCCATTAAGCAGGCCTCTCTTGCTTCAGCCCTTACCGTTGCACTGTGCTGGTCAAGTTCTTCAGGGTGAGCGACGTTCTCCCGTTGAAGCTCATCCTTTGCGCCGTAAGCTCCTGCAGCGGCAGCGGCGAGTTTTCACCATGCCGTACATGGGTCATCACCCAAAGCGGGTGTCCTCCTGCTGCCCAGGGTACGTGCCCATGGTGGTACGGCCTAAACCACCTTGAGCCTTGCTTTCCGCTTGCGCTTCTCCTCCTCCTCCTTGGCCACCAGCTGGGCCAGCCCCGGGTGCCCCATGGCAGACATGAGCGCCGTGTTGTGCCGCGCAGCGTTGAACCTGTCGACGACCCCTCGCCCAACCTACACAGGCAGGAGTATTCCCCATGTGATGCACCTCAACGCTACTGTTGTCATGATCAGGGGCATGCGCAGCGCTCCAGGCTTGCTGCAACTCTTGCGCAGCAGGGATGCCACCGTTGGGGGCTGGCGCTGACGTCGACAATACCCGTGTGGGCCTGCGCGCTACTGTGAGTGGCACGGCTGTCTGCGTACCTTGGTGATACCATGCTTGCTGGCCACTTTGCCCTCGCCGCGTGCCATGGTGTGGGCTGTTGCGTGGTCCGACCCTATTTGAGCCAGGTGTGCCCTATCGGCCATCACCCTGAAGCAGGCACACGTGGGTTGGGGAAAGGGATATCGGAAGGTACTCGTGCAATTAGAGTCTCTTCAATGGCATTGACGGGTTCAAGTGGCCCTCGCACGCCCAGGCTGAGCAAGTGTGCAGACGGCAGCGTGGGTAGGGCTACACTCACTTATCCATGGCCTTCTGTAGGCTGTCAACCTCAACCGTGACAGGCGGCTGCACGACCTCAACCCTCCTTCCTATCGGAGGAAGCATGCGGTTTGCGTCGAACTCCTCCTCCCCTTGCTCGCTAGAAAGGCCCCGACCGGCCCCCATAATTATGCACTCATATCGCTAAGCAACACGTGGCAATGCTCCATATCTTATCCATTTTCATACTACTACTACTAATGAATTCTTTGGGCATATTGGTTCAGTCCAACGCGGCGAGTTGCAACTTAGAGTTCTTGTATTGTCGCGGTGTAACACGGTATTGAACACGATGTTGTCTGTAAGCGTCTTGGAACATTTGTCCCATTGGCGTAGTCAACGGCCAGTACGCGCTCCAAGCTTCAGTCGTACTGAGGACCGCCAAGGGAGTTCCCGGAGTCGTGGGGAGAACCGCCCTGTTCCGTCACGCAGCTAGGGGCGGCGAGCGGGTCTTCCCCCCCGTCTTCAACGTCACTCATGGACGTACAGATTCACTTTGAGTTCCCTCCAAGTGCCACACCGCTTCACTGTCACCGTATGTGCCAGAACCAGTGGGAAAACGGAAGCCCCCCTGGCACACTAACGGTCCTGGTCCACCAGACCACCAGATACCCAGACCTCAAGCACTACACGTTAGTACGTCACACATCTCGGTGCACAACGCAATGGACACGCATGGCCTTTGTGAGATATGCATAACAGCTGCAATCGCTAACTCCACACGAGCGCCGAAGCCTGCATGCCCCGTGGGAGACCCCTTTCCGGGCTGCATACAAATGCGTACCGATGGTATGCGGTGTTGCCGTCACATAGCTACGTCTTTCCGAGGCCTTGGGGAGAGCAGGGCGTGTTCTTGCGCGCATGCCCTACACCGCCACAGTGTCAGAGTCACCAACGGACAGCCAATAGGCCACGTTCTCGTACCCTTCGAAGCTGCCAACGCGGCACACCGTCTGCTGCTCCTCCACACCTCCCCATCGGGTGACAAGCAGGGTGAAGTCCCCTGCTGAGCACCGGTCAGTGATTAGTCGTCCTCTGGAATCTCCGGGTTGCGCTCCCCCAGCACCTTGGGCTCGAAGTTGGTGAAGATGTTGTACTGCTCCGTGGAGGACGGGGACAGCAAGAGCGGGCACGAGCATTGTAGCAAATGAACCGGGAGGGCCAGGCAAGCCAGCTAAGAGAGAACTGCCCCTTTTGAAGTTGGCAATCCAGGGATTAATGCACAAACAGCAGGGTTCGCACCTGGTATATGAGGTTTGGGATCGAGGGCTTGAAGGCCACGGGCGCAGTGCCCGGCAGCAGCTCCGCCAGCAGGGCTGCGTTCTCCGCCACCGTGCTGCCCAGTACCTTGCCTGTGCGGCGGGAAACACCGGCGGCGTAGTGTTTTTTGGGCGTACACGACGCGGCAAGCAACCGTCCCGGTGTCGTACACGCTAAGACAACCGACAAGCAGAGCCGCATGCGTAGGCGTTAGCCTTGCCCTGTGCCTCACAGTGCAAGCGGGAATCCGCCCTCCGCCAAGCTGCTGCACACCACCAAGCCCGCACATGGGGGTAACGGGTAACAAAGTAGTACTCGTCACACGGTGTACCTATTAGGGCCAACAGGTTCGACCGTATCGCACTGCCCTTCGTCTCAGGGGCGCGGAGACACAGCACTACGGTACGTACATGTACGGGCTGCCGCCTCGGGCCTCACATGAAAGTAGCGCGCGCCTCCGAATGCCCAGCTACAGTAATACGGTATCCACGGCATGGCTTGCATGCGCACAGATCTGCCTACGGCAACGCATGCCACTATCAACCAGGAACGGCCCCACGTCCCCTGCCTCACCTCCCGGCTGCAGCAGCAGCTTGGCCGCCTGTACGTACTTCTCCCACACCTCCCGCGTGATGAAGGGTGGGTCGATCACCACGCAGTCGAAGGTGCCGTGCAGGGCGGCCGGCAGCTGCTCGGGCGCATTGTAGTCGTAGCGCACAAAGTGGGGCTCTGTGGCCCACTGGTCGTCCAGGTCAAACAGCCAGCTGTTCTCGCGGACTAGGGAACCCTGTGCAGGGGTTAGATACTGAGCTGAAGGCACACCTACATGGAGTATCACATGAGGGCATAAGCCTACAAGCCCCCAACGTTTAAGGCATACGAGGATAGTAGCTTGAGAAGAAGCGCAGAGACTTTGGCGTTGCGCGCGCGGCAGTAGGTTGGGCACACACTGATGTGCATGGGGGGTTGATACATGACGTGTCGTGCGGACCAACAACGGCAACAAGTGAACGCAGCACATGCTGCGCCTGGAGGAATATGTCCGCTGCTGCGTCCACAACAATCACCACGAACCTTTGGTAGGGAGAAGAAGATGCTGGGGGTGGAAAGGCAGGCGACCCGAGTTGCAGACTCTGAAAGTTCCTGTGGGGGCGTGTCAGGATGGCCAAGCCCTTCTTAAGCCGCTGCAAATGCAGCGTGCGTGCTAAACGAAACGCCAAGGAGTGACCCCAAGTTCGGGTGAATCCCCTTAGCGTGTAGCTCTCGTGGCGAGAGCTGTGTGCAGCCCTCGCCAGACACCTGGAGTCCGCACCCTGCTGTACCTGGACTATCTTCTGGATGGTGAACGCCGAGTACCAGTACTGGTTCAAGTCTCCCTTCTCATCGTGCCTTCAGATCAGACAACCGCTGTTTGCTGAGAGGACACGGGCGAATAGAGAATGAAGGGGCACGCGGTACCTTACCGCGTCAGGAACACGTTCTGTGCCTCCATGCTTCTTCTCCATGCATACAAATAAGGTGCAGTATGTTCACGTTATGTACTTGACAGTCGTGCCCAGCGAAGGCTCTTCTGTTGCGACCTGCGACGAAAATGAGTAATTGCATGCGCACAGCCGGGTCAAGACTCAATAGTTCATTTGCAAGAGTACAAATTGTAAGCTTCATATGTATATGTTAGTTTTTTCTGCATAGAGCCAGATGCCATGCATAGGGCCTTGGACTCGTTCAACGCTGCAGGCACGGATTTCCCAGGGCATGGGGCCACTGGATACGGGCCGATAGCTATGACATGATACAGCGGTTACAAGCCATGGGAACTGGCTAAACAGCTGCCGCCAGTCTCTGTTGTGCGTCGAGGGGCATGGCCAAGGCCAAGGCACGGTTGACAGAGCTCGAAACCTTGCTAAGCGCCAAGGAAGAAGAGCTCAAGTCCACACAGAGCGCCCTTACAAAGGCGGAGGCATCACGCGCTAAGCTAAAGCAGTATCTGGTGGGTCTTGGTACGGGCTGTGGGTGCCGGTACTGGTTTAGTCCACCGTGCATGCTCCAACTCCTGGGAAATGGACGAGTCCCCTTTCACGTTGGGCTCGTCCTTTGGCATGTCCACTCTCACCGAGCCTTTCGCCACCTCCGCCATGCCAACTGCAGGAGGCCTTCAGGGAACAGGCAGTGAACACCACTAGTATCATTGCCCAGTACCAGGAGCTCCAGAAGCAGCACAGCGACCTGCAGCAGCAGCACGCCCTACTGCAGCAGCAGAAGCAGGGTCAGGAATCCCGTGCAAAATCAGTTCAACAACAGCCAGGCGGGCAGGAGGAGCGCCTCGCGGCGCTGCAGCGGGCCCACGAGCAGCTGCAGGCCGGGCACGCCAGGTGCCTGCAGGAGCTTAAGGACCTGCGGCAGCAGCGGCAGCAGGAGCGTGCTGCGAGTGGGGCGCAGCAGTCGCAGCAGGGACAGGCTGTGCAAGGTGTGCTGTCCTCGAAGGAGGCGCAGGAGTTGCGGGAGCTGCGACGCACGGTTCAGGAGCTGCAGGCCCAACTGCGTGTGCAGCAGCGGCGGCAGGAGGGCATCGCCGTTGCAGGGCAGGACGGCGCTGAGGGCGTGTCGGAGAGCACGCAAGGGCGGTCGGCAGCTAAGCAGCTGCAGCAGAGCTCCGCCGTTCCAGAGCAACGGGTCGCGGAGCGGGGGCTCACTCCCACTGCGGCGGCGGGGAGGCCTGCGGACAGCGTTGGGGACTGGCAGCAGCAGGAGGGAGCGCGCAGGCAGCAGCAGGACCGGGAACGGTGGCAGCAGGAGGCGGCGGTGCGGCAGGAGGCGGAGCGGCGGCTGGCGGAGGCACTGACCGAGCTGGGGGCGGCCAGGAGGGCGGAGGAGTCGACGAGCAAGCAGATGGAGGAGCTGAGGGTAGGGGGCGATAAGGGGTACGCGTAAAACGCGAGGAACATGTGTAAGGGGTCCGGGAGTCACGGAGACGCGGCAAGAACGGCTGTGGGTAGACAGTTGGCTGGTATGGTTGCACTCAGAAGCCTCGTGTTTAGAGCCAAAGGAGCCTCTTGTTGCGAGCCGAACTAATGGGAAGCCGTGACGTTGTTGTGCGGCGCAGGAGCCTTGCGTGTGCAACAGCCTTCATTCTTACCAGTCGCCGATAGCAGCCTCCACACTGGTGCCACCGCTTTTGCTTGCCGGCCCCGCCCTCAGGCCCAGCTGCAGCAGCTGCAGGCGCTGGTGGGCCAGCACGCCTCCGCGCTGTCCCGCCTGGGGGAGGCGGCGGCGCGGCACGACGAGGTGTTGGCGCGGCACTCCGCGGACGGCCGCGAGCGCTCCGCCGCCCTGCAGCGGCACGAGGCGGCGTTGGCGCAGCACGGGGGGTCACTGGCGCGGCATGAGCAGCAGCTGGCGGGTCAGGCGGCCGCGCTGCAGGACCAGGGCGGCCGCCTGTCGGGCCTGGCAGCGGCGGTTGAGGGGTTGCAGCCGCGTGTGGTGCGGCTGGAGGGGCAAGCCGGGGGCGTCGAGGGCAGGGTTGCTGCCCTGGCGGGGCAGGTGCACGATGTGCTGCGGACGCACAGCGTCTTGCGGCGGGCGTTTGGGGCGGCGGGTGAAGTAGAGGACGCGGGCCCTGGCCCCGTGGGTCTTGGTGAATGGATGCCTGCCGGCGGCGCGCAGCAGCCACCGCTGGCGCTGCCTGCACCGCAACGGCAGGCACACCGCTGGGAGGACGGGGAACGCAGGGAGCGTGGAGCGGATGCCACGCAGCATACTACGCCGCCGGCGCAGCCGGCGGTGTCGCCTCCCCGCAACGGCACTCATTCAGGTCCGCTAGGAGACCAGGTGGCCCCTTCACACCTGGAGCCCCTGGCGCACGTCCGGCAGGAGCATGCACCGCCGGCCCCGGGCGCCGACGGGGAGCAGCACCCGTCGACTGACCCTAGCCAGCACCGCAACAAGCGCCGCCGTCTGGCAGCAGAGCAGCCGGCAGCGTGCGGCCCAGGGCCACCCGCAGACCCGCCGGCCGGGGCCCCCTCGCCCCCCACGTCATCGCCCCTCCTCCCACTGCTGCCTGGGCCGCCGCCGCCGCCGCAGCCCGCCCCACAATCACCTCAAGCACGAACCGCCGTGCAGTCCCCGGCCTCCGGTAGGTGCGCCGCCGTGTCCTGGCAGCAGCGGCTGTTCCACAGCGACGTCGGCCAGGTCCTCTCACAGCCACACCTAACTACGCACCCAGCCGGGGTGCAGGGCAGCGCGGGTGGCCTGCTTCAGGAGCCCAAGCGCGGCCCTGGGCGGCCCCGCAAAGCGCGGCCCCCCTCCGACTACCTGTCCACGCTGCTGTCCACCCGCGTGGCGCACCCCTCCCAGCTGCACAAGATGTCGGCTGCGGCCGCGCGGCGCATGGGCGAGGCGCTGCAGGCGCGCACGATGCAGCCGGGGGCGGCGGCCGTAACGGTGTGCGACGGGCTGCTGCGGTGCTGCAAGCCCGCAGTGGGCCCCGACCAGCAGGGCGAGGGGCAGGCCAGTCGCGCAGGGGGCAAGCCCGTAGCAGGCGACGCCGCGTTGCAGCATGAGGGCGAGGCAGCGGAGGGGGGAGCAGCAGGGGACGGGCTGGACATAGAGGAAGGGTTACCGGGGCAAGGCCCGGGAGGCAGGAGGAGGGGAGGGAGGGAGGAGGGGGCGGCTGGCGGAAAGGGC
>VFQN01001376.1_pt1 | contig 40934 bp, 59 predicted proteins | sample 3512371 | NCBI WGS metagenome assembly VFQN01 (sample SAMN10412370, study PRJNA504923) | tailings metagenome | isolation source: Replicate 2 from Balatoc abandoned mine | place: Philippines: Itogon, Benguet | collected 2017-08-28 | reverse complement strand
AACCCCCACCCGTCACACGCCCTCCCCCTCCCCCACTCCCCCGACCTCCCCCTCCCCCAGTCCCAAGCCCTCCCCCTCCCCCTCCCCATCGCCCTCCGCCTCCCCGTCTCCGACCAGCGGCATCTGCCCAGCCGCCCGCTGGGAGTGCACCGGATGCGATGCTAATACACAGCCGGGAACCCCCCTGGCCGCGCAGCGCACCCCCTGCTACAACTGCGTCAACGCCAGGGGAGCCCCCGACAGCTGGCAGTGCCACGCGTGCGTCAGTAACACGTCGTACACTGCCGTACAGGCCTCGTCCTGCCTAACGTGCGTTAGTGGCGGCGGCGACTCGTGGGCGTGCAAGGGCTACTGTACGGACCTGAGCACCGATGCGAACCTGCTGCCTTCATGCACGGCTTGTACGGCAGATGCCGGGATCCGTACGACGGCGCAGCAGTACAGGTGCGGGCTGTGCATGGCGCCTGCCGTACTGGCTAACGGTCTGGATGCGGCTAAGGGGTGCTTCAGCTGTGTGCGGTCGGGGCTGGAGCCAAGTGTGTGTATGGAGTGCTCCAAAAAGGTGAATGCAGCTGCTAGGAGCACGTGCCTCTCGTGCCTGGCGGCCAAGCCTGGTAACCCGTGGGGCTGTCTTTAGGAGATTTTCGCCGTGCGTGCGTTGCAGTGGATGTAGAAGAATGTTATGATGTAAGGGTATTCTTTTTGTGTGTTCTGCCAGGGTGGTAGCCCTGAACAAGGGCAGCCGTAACGGCCGGCAAGCCTGTGGGTAAGGCTTGGGTTGCGGCAATACCTAGCACGCCATGAGTTGGGCCAGAGCTGTGAGCAGCTTGCATGCCATTGTGCGAAGTAGTCCATTTTGTTTGTATTATAGCAGTTGACGCCTGGTGTGCTGTTGTTAAAACCAAAGACGCAGGCAATCAGCGGTGCGTGCGATCCCTGCAGCAACGGGCGGCAAGAGGTTGGTGCAGATTGGGGCTTGCACACAGCCGTGGCATCATTCGTTGGCAGCTGCATACGGGTGACCATGCACCTCAAGTAAGTTAACACGCAAACATGTCTCGTGCTGCTGCCTAGGAGAGCTCCTGCGTAAGGAGCGTGTAGCTGGGCTGCCGTGTGCTTTCCAACACGTGCGAGTTAGCGCGCTGAGTGCAGACTATGAAACGTTGCTTGCGTGCGGTCGGCGTGCATAGCCCTTGTACATATCGTCATTGTGAAATTTGACAGCACTGAGCGTGAAAACCCTTGTGTGCTGCTCGCCTCGGTGTGTGTTAAAGTCGTGAGCTGCGTACCTACTCCACCATGTTGCTTGTGGTGTTGTGGGGCTACCCGGGCTACGGTAGGTTGCTCGTGTGCGCCTGTGGCCGGCATGGCACGTGGCAGGCAGTAAATGGCCTTACGATATTGTACATGTGCCTATGTGAGCTAGAAAACGTGCGGGTAGGATGCGCGCAGTGACATGAGATACCCTGGCAGGCATGGGATATCGTGGTAATGTGGTGAGTGGGTGCCCACTCACCGTCACACGGCCATCCTGCTCAGGTCTCCGCTGTAATAGATCCGCGAAGACAAACGGTTCGCAGTAGTGAGTAACTGGCAACCTCCTCGGCCCTTCTTGTGATACCGGTACACGTCCTGGTTGTAAATTCAAGGGCGGGCCGCTGGCAGCCAGTGGGCAACAAAGCAGGTCCCCGTGCAAGTGTGCTCAGGTGGATCCCCTGGTGGATCGCTTGCTTCTGTCTCGTTGCCATGTATAACGGCATTTGCACAGGTGCCCCGAGATCCAGGCAGCGTCTGGGGTGGCCTCTGCCCCGGAGGCCAGGAGGGAGAGGGGTGCACCAAACAGTGTTCCGGTCTTATTTGACCGAAAATTCTGAGCGCTCATAATTTCGGAGCCTCGTGGTCTGAAAATCCTGAAAACAGTGCCGATTCCAGGATTTCCGGGCAACTCCTGGGTTCAAAGCCTCTAGAAAATCCTGATTCGCTCAGAATTTTGCCCTTCAGAATTATAATTATTCTGAAGACCGGGACATTGGCACCACAGCAAGGCACCGTGTCCCCGTGCTCAGGTGAACTGCTTACCTATGTCTCGTTGCCACGTATTATGGTACTTGCACTGGAGCTCAGAAGTCCAGACAGAGGCTGTGGTGCCCTGGAGCTGGGTAGGGAGAGGGAAGTGCTGGGCAGCTGGTACGGAAACCCGCATCGCACGCAGCAGCCACAGCGCATGCGCATCGCACGCGGTTTGAGAGGGCAGGACTGAACACACCTGCGGAAAAAGATGACGATCTTCGTAAGCAATGTCCCACTATACGTTGTGTGCGCAGAACGCTTGGGGTCGCTCCTGGCAAGAGCCCCCAGCCTCGGCTGGTCTGCAGTAACCAATGGCAGGACTAAAAGCAAAGCTCCACAACATACTGAATACTAGAGCAAAATGGTGGTAATGGACCATTGTATAGCGGAGGCGCAGCAAGCGACGGGCACGGCACGATGGCGAACTGTGCTGACAGCAGCAGACAAGAGCCTTAAGTTGGAGCGCGCATCACATACAGCTACTGCTGTAGGGAATGTCATATACGTGGTCGCGGGCCGGACAGGGTAAGGCCTGCGCGATGTCGCTGGTAGTCTTGGTCTGGCGCTCTCGTGCTTGGTACACTAGCACCCTTCACCACACGCCACAGCCACGGACGCAATCGAGGCAATACAGTTCACATCACGCACACCCAACGCAATACGCAAGGCTTTTTCGCACAACCACGCCGTCACAAGTTCCACCACCGCAACCTGCACGCGCCCTTTCCTCAGCTCCCGCTCCCCTCCCCTTCCCTGCACTCCCGCTCCCGCATCCCCCATACCCCCACAGGAGCACCTTCTACTCTGACCTGCTCCTCTTCGACACCACCACCTCCAAATGGACACAGCTCTTCGCATCCATCCCCAACTTCAAGCCGCGGGCCAACCACGCGGCAGTGCTCATTGGCGCCGAAGCCACGGACGCCCACACCGGGCACCACCACACAGGCACAGAGCTGGCCTCAGGGCGCCAGGCCCACACCCAGGGCCAAGCCGGGGTTGACGCCAAGGGCAAGGGACAGGGCAAGGTGCCGGGCAACGGCCAGCTCAAGGGTCAGCTGTGGGTGATCGGGGGCAGCGACAACGAGGGGGTGTTCACGGAGGCGCACGTGCTTGACCTGGCCACGCACACGTGGCACAGGCCTCAGCTCAGGTGCGTTCCGCAGGGCGTGTTGTTGAGGGATGCATTGCGTTGGGTCTTGGGTGACGGGCACGCCTATGGGGCAGTGGCGCAGGGCCCAGCTCAGGAGCGTCTGACAAGGCGTGTCTGGGGTTTCGTAAGGAGGCGTGCCCTTGCATGCAGATGGGGGCTTGGACGGGGGGCTATTGCAGTGCACGACGGGCGCCAGGAGCCCGCATGTGCTGGCAGATGTAGTAAGTGATACAACGTACGTGAGGTGGAAAGTGCCGAGGCAGCTGCACGACACCGGCTGTGTGCCGCACATAACTCTTACGCGTTGCCAAGCAGTCATCGTCTGTGTGGGTGCTGCGTCGCTGGTGGCTGTGCAGGGGAGACTCCCAGCTGCTGGGCCGCACCGCCCAGGCCGCCGACGTGCACCCCACCGACCCGCGGGCCATCCTGCTGCACGGCGGGTGGAGCGGCGGCGCCAGCGCCTTCTGCTCCGACATGGTGCTGCTGCGCACCGACACGCTCACCGTGGAGAGCCTGACGCCGGCACCGGCGCCGGCGCTGCCGACGCTCATGCCACCTGCAGCAGCAGCGGCGGCGGCGGCGGCGGGCGGGGGCCAGCCTTCGGCGAGGGGCTATCATGTAGGAGTCTCCCTTGGTGGCAAGTTCTACATCTTCGGGGGCCGCACGGAGGCTGGCGTCATGGCCCCTGCCGACACGCTGTGGGTGTACGACCCGGCGGGACACGCAACCGCCGCAACCGCCTCTGCGGCGGCTGCCCCGCACGGGTGTTGGCTGTGTCCTGCAGTGGCTGGGCAGCAGCCCGAGGGGCGCTCGTCGCACCGCGCGCTGGCGCTGGGGGACAGGTGCGGACGCAGCGCGGCACCGTCAGGTTATGCTGTGCACCCACGTAGCTGCCGCATACTTTTGCGTTGGCGTCTTCGTTCGGCTACTGATGCAAGTGTTGCGGGCGTGGGGCTGCGCCTCTATCCGGCACACTGGGACCCAGCGTCATCACGATTCGCTCTCATGCAGCTTGGCCCGGCCCCTCAATGCTACGTCTTGCACAGAATCCTGTTCCACGGCGGCACCACTGGCGGTGACGGAGAGCGCTTGGCGGACGTGTTCGCGCTGCAGGTGAGAGCGAGGGGCATTCACACACAGGACTCACACACGGCACAGCTGCAGCTGAGAATTTGTCCTGTACCGGCAAGTAGCATTCTGCGCTTGTGGAACTCGGCAAGATAATGCGCCTTCTTGATGCCTTGTTTGGTTGCAGCCATGTGTCTGCATTTAAGGTGTGCCCCACCTTCGAGCGCCTGTCATACTCGCAGCACGTCCCATTAGGGCAAACTCAAAAAACATTCGGGAATGATTGTGTGTGACTTGTGCTGCAGGTGTGTCCCACCTCTGGGCGCCTGGCGTGGAGCAGGGAGGACGATCCGGCAGCGGCGGGGGTGGCGGCGGGGGCGCCGGGCTCTACCCTGACCTGCAAGTTGCCGGCAGGTAGGGGCCATGGGGCTTGCGGATATGCACTCGAGACGGTTGGTTTCAAGCGGCAAGGGGCTCGAAAAAAGAAGGCGCCGTCTGAGGCAGACGTGTGGCGACGTGGCCAAAGCCTGTCATGCGTAGTGGAGGTGTCGCACGAGGGAACCGACGTCCGGGCTCGTCTGGTCCCTGTCCAGATCTGCGCAAGCTGCCAGCGTACCACCTCCTATGCTTTGCAGTGTGCTCTTCAGTTTCGCCCGTTGACGCGTTCCCCTCCTCCCTTCCACAGGCCGCTCCGCGCACGGGCTGGTGCTGGTGGGGCGCAGCTCGGTGTTCGCCCTGTCGGGATACGTGGGCGCCATTAAAAAGTCAGGGTAGGTGGTACGGAGGGGGCGGATGCATGCACGCCATTGGGGGTAACCGCCTGGACGCAAGGCCGAAGGTGCCATGTATTAGCATCCCGCGCCGCGTGGATCTGACGCTAGGACAGGGCCTTGCAATCACCACGCACTGTGTCGGTATCAGCATTAGAACAGTACCCGCACGCAGGGACCTAGGTGCAGTCGCTGTACGCGCCTCCTGAGCCATAGGTTACGTCCATGAGGCATCACACCCTTCACATGTCGTTGGAAACAGCACATCATAACATAGAATTTGCTTGCAGGGACCGAGGCGGCAGTCGCTACACTTCCGAGGTGCTGGAGCTGCAGCTGGCCCGCCCTGCGTGCCCATCCCCACCACTACCAGCACGCGCACAACACGACCATCAGCAGCACCATCAGCAACAGCAGCAGCAGCACAAGCGCATCGGCGATGGTGCCCCCAAGAGCCCGGGTCGCAGCCATGCTGCCGGCGGGGCCGCGCGAAGGCCGGGGTCGCGGTCTCGGTCGCCCCAAGGGAGGACGACAACGGCCACAGAAGCAGCGACGGCTGGGGAGGGGGCCATAGGGGCTGTGAGAGGGAAGGAAGCCCCGGCGAAGGGAAAGGATGCAGGTCGCTCGTCGAGCCGCAGCCCGGGGCGGTCTTCCCCGCGGGGAGCCAGCGGGGGAGGGGGAGGGATAGGGGTCGACGGTCGGAGATCGCCTTCACACACAGCAACGCGACAAGTGTCCGGTGTGGGCGCCGGTGCAGGGGTGAGCGAGGCAGGTGGGGCGGAGGAGGACACGATTGACCTGACGATGGAGGATGCGGCAGGGGGGCCGGGGGAGGCGGGCGGCAGGGGCGCGTCGCCGAGGGCGAGTGTGGGAGGTGTGAGGGGTGTTGGGCGGACAGTGGACAAGGGGGGAGGTGCCGGGGCAGGGGCGGGGAGGTCTGGGCAGGCGGCGGGGGCGGCGGGGCAGGGGGCTGTGGCGGAGGCGGCGGCTGCACGTGAAGGCGTGTGGCTGGGTGGCGGCGGGCGGCGGGGGAAAGCAAGCAAGCCGCCGGCGCCGGCGCAGCCTGCGTCTAATCCGGTGGAGACGGCAGCAGCAGCTGCAGGTAGTGCTGGTGCTGCGACAGCGGCGGCACCTGCCGAGAGGCCGCACAAACGGCAGGCGACGGAGGCGGCGGTAACTGCAGCCAACGCCGGGGGCCGGACAGCTCTGCGTACCCTCCCCACTGCTGCAGGGTGCTCAGGGCTGACAGGCGCAGCTGCCCACCCCCACCCGCACCCCCACCCTCTGCAACGGCAGCCTTCCAACACAGCCCAGCCCGCACCAGCTGCTGCTACCACCACCACAACCACCAGCAGCTTGCACCCAGGCCACCAAACACACCCCCAGCAGCAGCCACAGCCGCAGCTCCCGCCGGCGTCTGCACCCCTTCCACCTTCCGGGCTGCATGTGCAGCTGGGGCACCGGCCGGGGGCGCTCCCCGCCTCCGCATCCGCCCCGGCTGGGCCCTCCGCAACCGCAACCGCGTGGCAGCAGCAGGTAGGCAGGATGCCCACAGTGGTGTTGTGGTACGCATGCTGTGTTCGGCGCAGTACCGTTGCCGCCAGCTTTGACCCTCCTCCATCGGGCCCTCCGCCGCCGCAACCGCGTGGCAGCAGCAGGTGCGCCTAACGTTGGTGTTGGCCACACGCGCTGGTCCCTCCTGTGCCCCATCTGTTCCCCCCCCAAAACCCTTACGTCTGTTGCACCTAAATGTAAAGCGCGCTTTCGTCCTAAAGGATCCTGGTGACTGTTGGCGATGCTACGCGTTACAGGTGGTGTACCCCTTGGCTCCCGGCTCCGACCCGCACGCCCAGGCGGCCCTGGCGGCGGCGGCGCAGGCGGCCTTCGCCAGTGGCGCCATGGCCTCCCTGGCAGCCACGGCGTCGGCGGGGCTGGCGTCCGGCGGCGGCGGCGGCGGCGCGGTGGCGTACGGCAGGCCGCCGTCGCCGCCGCCGGGGATTCACATGGCGGCAGGGATGCAGCTACCAGGAGGGGCGGCGGCGGGGTCCTCGCAGGACGACCACATCAGGGTACGACAGCAGAGGGAGGTACAGGTATATGAAACCTGTCTTGAATCTGGAAGGAGGTCTGCACTACAGAACATCCATCGTTCCCTGTGTTGCCCTTCCCGCATTCGAGGTGGAGGCGCCCTTACCCTGCACTGATCGCGGTCCCCTTCCCCACACACCTCCCAGTCCTTGTTTCTTTCACTGCACTCGTGCAAGTTCTGTCCCTCCCTGGCACCTCCCCCACAACCCAGCCCCTGAGCAGCCTGCGCAAGGAAATCCTTTCCGTCAAACCAGTGACACCGTTTCCGGTTTCACCTGGATCCAGGTCCTGGGCAGCCTGCGCGAGGAGGTTCAGTCCCTCACGCGCCGCCTCACCGCAGCACAGGACGCCGAAGCGCGACTGGCGGCACAGCTCACGGTGGGTGTGGGTGGCAAGGGCCGGAGACGTAGGGGCTCGGGGGACACTAAGGGCCCGTACTGCAATAGGGCAGGGCAGGTAACAGGTACGCCCCAGTTGTGATGAGACAGCTGTGATGGCTGTGCAACCCGTTTGGTTTCCGCCGCCGGGCGGGCGTTGGTGCTGGTGGCCTGGCTGTCACTTGAACCACACCCACGCGTGGGTGCTGCCTCCTGTCCGCGCTACGCGCATAGTGTTGTACAATCCAATTCGTGCCCAGGCGCCCATGCGGACTGAGCCTAGCCGCGTCCTTCCCGCCGGCCCTTCGCCTACATCAACGGAAGTAGCCTTCCCTACCCACTCGCCCCTCCCCATTCACCCTCAGGACGCCCAGGGTGCCCTCCGCGCCGTGTTTGCGCTGCTAGCCCGTGCCAGCCCTCTCTAAACTGAAGTCCCTCCACTGCTACGCCCTGCGCTGTTCTGTCTTCAGGCTGCCCAGGATGCCCTCCGCTCCGCGGCCGAGGAGGCGGCGGCGCACCGCGGGCGGGCGGAGCAGCTGCAGGGCCGAGTGCGCAGCGCGGAGCGGGACGCGGAGGACTACAGGGTGCGTACAGGCGTGGGGCTGTAACGGGGCTTGGGTGCGGAGGACTACAGGGTAGGTACGTAGGGGTACGAGAGCTATGGCCTTTCGACAGTCGGGAGTGGGACCTGCGACTAGGCCTGGGCGCTTCGGCACGGCGGCCGCGGAGGACTACCGGGTATACCGCAGACAAAATCGGTACCATGGGTGCCGCATATGCACCGATGCTATAGGGCGCGAGCCTTGCTGCGTGCAGTCCTGCTAGGTCTCCTCCGGTTGGCGGCCCCGGGTTATTAGCGCCGACCTGCTGTGTTCAGGCAGCGTGGGCACCTCTTAGCGCCTGCAGTGCAGGTCACGGCAAGGCCCCGACGCCGTTGCCTCATGCCCTCAGCACACGCCGAGCGCGAGGCCCGCGGGCTCTTCCCTCTCCAAAACCTTCAGAACTCTCTCCCAACCGCAGGCATGCGCCGAGTACGAAGGCCACGGCTGGCTTCACATACCGTTGCACTTGCCTACCCTTTTCTCACGTCCCCAACCGCAGGCCCGTGCCGAGCGCGAGGCGCGCGACCGCTCCTCCCTGGAGCAGCAGCTGGCGTCACGGCAGCGGGAGGTGGGGGAGGCGGAGCGGCAGCGGGACGCGGCGGCCTCGGAGCGCAACGCGCTGAGGGAGAAGAACAGGTGGGGGCAGGGCTGGTGGGGCTCGTGCATCGCCATTCCTGGTGGGGTGGCTGGCGCCAGGGGCTGGCTCGTGCGTCACAAGCAATTTCGGCGTGTGTTGTTGTGCACCGCTTGTGGTGTTGTTGTTGCGCCGGCCGTGGCTGCAACATGCCAAGGGTTTGATAACGTAGCCTGGGGGCTGCAGATATGAGCAGTGCACACGTTCTGTGCACGCGATGGCTGCGGTGTCTGTGTTTGTAGCTTGAGGGACCCGGAGTCGCAACTGGCCCATTGACAGATGCCTGGCTACTCCTTTGACTTCTGCCACTTTGCACTGACCGACTTGCGTACTTGCTCTGTGCAGGGACCTGGAGTCCCAGCTGGCCCGGCTGGAGGCACAGGTGGCGCAGCTGCGTGGCGCGGCGGAGGAGGCGCGGAGAGAGCGCGACGCGGCGGCGGCGGCGGCGGCGGAGCGCGCGGAGGCGGAGCGCCGCCAGGCGGCGGAGGCGCGGGCGGACCTGGCGGCGGCGGTGGACCGCATGAGAGAGTGGGTGGCAATACCCCATGCATGCAGCCTGCGTTGTACCTTTTGCACCATGTGACGACTTGTTAGCACGTGTCTCTGCGTGCTGGCCCAAGTCGTGGATTAGGCCCCGTTTTCGTGGTACCACCCATCCCATCAGCTACCTTTCCACCTCCTCCTCCACACTACCTGGCCAGCTACATACAGTGGATTGTTTCCAAGTGCAAAAATAGCACCTAAGAGTTGTACCTGTGCATAACTCTCTGTCATCTTGCCGTTTCCTTTCCACCTGCACCCCGCAGCCAAGACGCCCGGCTGGCCGCCGCCCAGGAGGCCCTGGGCCGCTCCGAGCGCAAGTGCGCGGAGGCCATGGAGCGGGCGGCGGTGGCGGAGCAGCAGCGCGCGGAGCAGGTGCGGACCAAAGGCAAAATAGGGCAGATACAGAGCACACGGTGGGACACCACCTGCGGTCGAGGGGGGAGCGCTAGGGGGGAGCAGCAGCACGCGGAGCAGGGACGGGCATAGGCAAAAGGGGAGGGCATGCATCACCCCTTCTGGTAGAGGAGCGGGCGTGTTAGAAGTCTATGTGGGTCCCTGTAAGTAAGCTGCCGCGCCCCACGCCCGATGAGCCCCACCTTGGTGGCCCGGAGCTTCCACAAGGATCCCTTCTTCGCAACACTAGTCCACGGCACCGTACCGGTACTCGCGCTGCTCTGCTGTCCACAACTGTCGTACTGCATCTACATTTCAATCGTGATTGTGCTGCCACACGATGCTTGCCCTACCATGCACCCTGCCCCAGGTGGGGGACCTGACCCGCAGCCGTGACCACGCCCTGGCGCAGCTGGCCAACACACAGACCAGGTGGGGGGTGGGCCGCCGGGGGGTGGAGTTACGCGTAAAGCGCGAGGAAATGGGGGGGAGGCGGGGGAGGGCAAAGCCAACCTTTGGCACGGGCGCATGCCAGGGTGCGATGCGGAAATGATGAACACGATGTGACGCTACAGTGCTGCGCATGAGGGGCGGGTTCCTAGGATGTTCGCTGTTTGAGCTGAAGCTTTCACGTTGCACACGCTCATCCCTGCTAAGCTTTACGGCCCAGGCTGTCGCACAGGCTTTCTCACCCGAACTGTGGGAACCCATGAGTTCCGTTTTGTGTTTCCCTGGCGAAGCTTAACACCTGAACGCTGCTCCCCTGACGCTCGCTGCACAACCCCAGGCTGTCCAACACCGAGGCGGAGATGCGGCGGCTGGGCGAGGAGCTGGCGGGCGAGCGGGCCGCCCGCCAGGAGGCTGTACGGCAGGCGGGCGAGGCGGCGGCGGAGGCGGGCCGGGTCGCGGAGGCGCTGCGGGGGGCGGAGGGGCGGCTGGCGCGTGTGCGGGGTGCCACGCCGGGTCTGGTTTCGGAGCTGGAGGCGGCGGTGGCGAGGGCGGCGGCGGCGCTGAATGCAGCACGGCAGCAGGAGGCGACGCTCGGGGGTTGACCTTAGGGGCAGGCGGGAGGGGTAGAGGGGTGCTGGTGTGCATTTGGTCTTAAGAAAAGATGCGGACGGACGGACAGCAGGAGGCGACGCTCGGGAGAAAACGGAATACCGGTAAAGCAATGGAAGCCAGTACAGCCTACGGAGGGCGAGGGTTGACGGTGGGAAGGGGACGGGGAGAGGTGAGTGCTGAGTGGGGAACGGGGTTAACCTGACGGACGGGTGTGGATCGACGACGCTCAGGAGGTGACTGCTGAGAAAACTGACAGGGGGAGCATTGGTATCGCAAGTACTGTTGCAGTACCTCGTGGTGAATAGATGAGCTCTGCGGTGTGGCTAACGGTGCCGTCGTAGCATTGGCCCCTGCAGGGGTGCATCGGGGGACATGTAGCAATAGGCGTTCGCTTGCCATTGTCCGGGTGCTTCATTGTGGGGTTTGGATGCGGGCCATTGTCATGGACCTGACCGCGAGGAGGATTTGGGAGTGGGTAACACAGTGCATGCATGATTGCATGGTGTGGCAGGAGGAGATGTGACCCTCCGCACCTGAGTTGCAGGGTGAACATAGGGCGTGCGCCTGAGCTGTACACTCGTGTTGGTTGCACTAGGCCTGTGCGGAACGTACAAAAGTGGAAGGTACGACAGAAACCCTGCTCTTGTGCAAGCAAAAAAGCATCGCAACACAAGGGGTGTGAACCGCAATTGCGCCGCCGGTGGTTTTGAGGTCTGTTGCGCCATGCGCAGGACGGATTGCGCATGCCCTGGCACGCCGGTGCATTGTGATGCGTACCGTGCAGTGTGCACAGCGTACAATTCGTGCAGGTTACGGCTGCCGCACAAAACGGACACCTGACACGTGTAACAGTCCTACAAGAGGCAGGCCAGGGAGCTGCAAAGCCGCCCGGGTTACTGTATCAGCTTGCTGATCCCAGGCGCCAGGGGGGCCGTACTGTCAGGAGGATTCCAAGTCGCAGTCGCACATCCGGCATGGTGAGGGCGGCTGGGAGCCCGCACGAGACGCCAGAATCCAATGTTCACGTCCTTTAGCTCTGTTACAGGGGACCCGAACAGGCCGTCGTACGTGTTATATCACGCCCACCAGCCCCAAAGGCCAACACAACAGCTCCTTTCGTTCCTTCCCTGAAACTCTCGCACTCACTACACCCAAGCCAAGAGAGGGCAAAGAATTCCTGGGCAAGACAGCTGCCCTCGAGGTGACTGTCCTGGGCCTCAGCGTTAGCCCTCCATGCTTCTGTCCGTCCGGAGCGCACGCCTAAAACGCGCGCCGCCGTCAGCGAAAACACGTCCCAATGCACCCTCCGCACATGCACCCGTTTCAACACACACACGCATCGCAACCGCCAACGCGTCCTAGCCGCCAGCCATCTACAAGCCGCGGTACTGCAACACCGGGAAACGTCGCGCCAACCCTGCACCACCGAGCATTCCAACGCCACGCTGCAGCCGCCCTCGGCACAACTCGATACCCCGTTGAGCTGTTGTGAAGCAGCCGGAGGAATGTGGCGATCAGGTCCGCAGGTACCAGTTGACGAGGAGCCAGCGTGAGCCTCTGCTACCGCTACGCTTCATGCTGCTACCGTTGCCGCCGCCGCTACCGCTTCTTGCTGCTGCCGCTGCGCTGCGCCGCCGCCGCCGGCTGCCCCGCTGCCCCCAGCGGCGTGCCGAAGGGCGCAGAGGTGACGCCGCCGCCGAAGGGGCTCGGCGACGCCAGCCCGCCTGCGATACACGCATACGCACACGAGCATGCCATACTTGAGCGGCAACACCTCAGCATGCACCGCATACCACAAAACCACCTCAACACCCTGTCCTACTTACTGCATCACATGCCAGTCCTACTTAATGCATCACATGCCAGTAAAACGCGGGCAGCCCACACTCACCGAACAGCCCGCCGCCGGCCGCTGGTGCCGTCGTGCCGCCCGTCGCCGTCGACGCCGCCGGCGCCGCCGGCTGCGACGTGGCCTGGCCGCTGGCGGCGCCGCCGCCCGCCGCGGGCGCCGCCCCGTGCGCCAGGCTGGACAACGCCGACAGCGGCCCGCGGGTCGGCCTGCTGCCTGGGGCCGCGGCCAGGTGGTGCAGGGGGCGGGCGTCCGCAAAGGGGTCCGACAGGTCGCCCACGGCCCTCCGCTGCGCGAGGTACGCCTCTCGAGCGCGGGTCACCTGCGGGTCAAGGGCGCGTTTCGCGTTTCACGTTTCAGCCTACCGGCCAAACCGGGCTAGAAAGTTGGTGGTGGGAAGGGGCCAGGGCCCAGTGCACGCAGGCAGCTGAGCTACAGGTAGGCTCCCCGAGCTGCGTGTGAGCTCAGAGAGTGGCCGGCGCGCCGGTTAGCAGAGTACGAGTCGACGGGTCAGCAGGGGAACCGTACGGCATGGGGTTGGGTCGGAAGGGGAGTGCGAAGAATGCACAGGGCCCCCCACGCGGCCGTTGCGTGCGTGCAGCTGAGGTGCAGCTGCTGCTGCGTGGAGTACAAAACGGCGTATGGCGTGCATCTCCCCACAGCTTGCACGGATTCATGGTACACACGCCAACCCCGCCCTAGGCCTCACCTCCCCGTGCAGCTTGTCCAGGCGAGCCGCCACGTTCCCCCGTGCATTGCCCCAGTCCCACATGCAGCCCCAGTCCCAAAACCCACCTCCCCATGCAGCTTGTCCAGTGCAGCTTAACTATATGATGGAAACAACCCCCCTCCCGCATCATTCGCTCGTGACCGCCTCCTCACCTCCCCGTGCAGCTTGTCCAGGCGCGCCGCCACGTGCACGAAGTAGTCGTGCATGCGCGACACCAGCAGCGGCAGCGACTGCACCGCCAGCACCTCCTCCGCGCCGCCGCCGCCGCCGAAGCCGCCGCCCGCCAGCAGCCCGCCGCCGCCGCCAGCCGCCGCCAACGACGGCCCGATGACACGCTCCAGCTCCGAAATGCACCTGGGATGTGGCCAGGCAACACAATTCAACTACACGCTCAACGGTTACCACGCCATCCACGCCCGCCTGTGGCAATTGCACACTGTACCTGAACCAACCTTGTCTCAGTTCCCGTACCCTCACTTGCAGCGCTCTCATCCCCGCCCTCCCACCCGACTTCAACTTTGCCTCCAGCGCCCACGTGTGGTACCGCTCAAGGTGCGTGAGCATGGTGTGTCAACGTCCTCCCGTGTTCGTCATGCCACACCCGCCTGCCTGTGCCACCACCCACCACCCACCCCCACGCACCCAACCCCCACCCCCACCTGTGGTACTGCTCCAGCGCCGCGTGGAAGCTGCGCACCGCCATGGCCAGGTATGGGTTGGGCAGCTGCACCGGCTGCATCACCTGCTCCTGCAGCGCCTGGGACACGAGCGCCTGCTGCGCGGCAGCGGCGGACGCGCCCGAGCCGCCTGCGGGGGAGCGGTCACAGGCAAGGGGGTTCAAGCACAGGGACTTCCTTGTTTACTGATTGCTGCGGGGTGGGCGCGCAAGCGCCTGCTGCGCGGCAGCGGCAGACGCGCCCGAGCCGCCTGCGGGGGAGCGAACGTGGGCAGGGGCGACCGTGGGGTAAGTGTTGAGGGAGTCCTAGGTTGATACGGGTTGGAGTTGTGGACTTTCCATTGGTCAATCACTAAGGGCTGGGACGTCTAACGAGAAGCATGTGTAGCAGCTGCAGCGACAGCAGCGACCGGCCTCCTCTGCGTGCACCAGTGAGGTCCGTGGGCAGGGCGTAGACCAATGTGCCGGGGCTCAAGACACGGCCATGAGGTGGGCTGGGCAAGGGTGGCTGCGGTCGGGGACAGACAATGCCGTCGCCTGCTGACGGCATTGGCCCATGGTCTGTCTGTCTGGTGCCCTGGGCACCACCTCAGCTGCCTCGACAGCAGCTGGGTGCACCTCCGGGAGATGCACGTGCCGATCGGCTGGAACTGCGCCAAGGGCGCCAGGTAGATGAGGAGAGGATCAGCTACATGTTCCCCGGTTGCGTGGCCGCTCGCACCTGCGGACTGCGAGACCTCCCTCCACATCCTCGACCGCTGGTACAGGCGGATGGCCGTCTCCGTGCTCCGCAGCAGCACCATCACTTTCTGCGCGCGTCGGGCCGAGGGTCGGCACGTGTGCAGGCACGCGTCGGTCACAGTACGGTGCGTGCGCCGCGGGTGGCGTGAAAACCCCCTTGCGTGCACCTCAGACTAAAGACCCTGACTTAAATGTGCTGCTGAACTTACTGCCTTGCAGTAGTGACGCTGCAGTGATTTCAGCTTCGCCCACCACCGGCTTTTGTTAGAAGTACGGCCTAAGCTATCGGCCACGCCACGCCACCGCCGCACCAATGCGCGGCCCCATCAGCTTTCCGTGATGTCCCCCGCTCACTCCTCAGCGTTCACCTCCCTGGCCGCTATCAACCCCTCCAAGCCAAGCCCACGCATGTGCACTTCCCCCCTGACACCCTGTGCTGTTTGCCCCCTCCCACCCCACCCCACCCCAATCGTCACCACTCACCTCCCTGAAGGCTATCAACCCCTCCCCGTCCGCCACTGCCGCCTGGTACAGGCTCTGCAGCGTCTGCCGCAGCGCCGAGGTCTCCGAGTCCAAGCTCTGCGTGTTGGTCAAGGGTCATGGCATGCGCGTGTTGGTCAATGATCATGACATGCGAGCGGCATGGTGGCGTCAAGTATTGGGTACCGGGAGCAGCGGCCACTTGGGCAGAGACACGCGGCAGCAAGGTCTCCGAGTCCAGGCTGTGCATGCCACCAGCAGTTGTGCAGCAGCAGCGGCGACGTCAGAGGGTCAGAGGCAGCGGCGACGTAAAGCGGAACGTGCGACAGGACGCATTAAAGGGGTGCAACAGCGAGGCACGCGGTCCCTCGACTCGCAGGTACTCCTGGGTGTTTCCCACGGGGCCCACCGACGGCCCCACAGACCCGCACCTGCTTTATCCCAACCGCGTCGTGTAACCGGGTGTCGTTGTCTAGCGCTCTGCACTCATCGCGATAGGAGCTGATCTCTTGCCTGCATGGGGAGGATGGTGGTCCAGGTGAAACGGGTTGCAGGGCTACATACAGGTTCGGGCAGCAATACCACGGTAGTACGGTGACAAGTCCAATCACTTGCAGCTTACCCCCTTCACCTACACGCCTGGAACACCTGCCGCCCTCATAGTACCATAGGTTGCTGCTTATGCTCTTTTGCCACGGCTTGCACGCCCTAGTCGCCCCACCAACCCACCCAGCTACCCTACCGGAAGACCCCCACCCGTTGGTGCCCTGGCACCGCCCCCGCCGCCGTGCTTACTGTATCTTCTGCAGCTCCTGCTGCATCTGCGGTGGCAACTCCTCGAACTTGGTTTTGTAGTTCAGCCCGGCAGGCCGTGCCTGTTGGGCCTGCTGCTGGGCTGGTTGCGCGCCAAAAGGCACGAGGGCTGTCGAGGTGGCTGGCTGTGAAGCTGGTTGCCCAAAAAGCCCGCCCCCAAACGCTGGTGTAGTGGAACCAAATAGATTCTGCGCGGGCTGGCTTGCTGCAGTCGCTCCGAACGTGGTCGCCCCAAAAGGAGACGCAGCAGGGGCCGGGGCACCGAACGCTGGCGCAGGTGTAGCTGCTTGTGCCGCAGTAGGAGCTCCAAATGCTGGTGCTGAGCTGGCTCCGAAAAGCGAGGGGGCTGAGGCAGCTCCAAATGCTGGAGCAGGCGCTGAGGACGCCCCGAATGCGGGCGTCGCCGCAGGCGCGCCAAACGCCGGCGTTGACGCCGCGCCGAATGTACTTGTCCCAAAGCTAAAGGCCATCTTAGTAAATGCAAACTACTTGCGCCTCAAGTAGGTAGTTTCGTCCTACATCCCCTGTCAATTGAAGGATCTGCGCGCCCTTACAGACTGGGTATGTGCAAACGTTTCGACAGTTACCGCATTTTCACAAACATAATACCGCAGGGAACGCCCAGGCCGTCTTGTGTAGCCCATGCATGGTTCGGCCTCTTGATGGCAGCCCGGCCTGACAAGAACCCTCGCTAGCACGCCCCCCTGCGCACCCCATTCCACCATCCCAGGAAAACGCGCAAACCAAGCGGCGTCCTGCCGAAACAAACATGCGGGACACCATGAGCTTCCCTTTGTGCGCGGATGCAGTCATGGATTTACATTACAAGGCCCCCACCGCAGGCGGCAGCAGGTCAGGGGGCCCTGCAGGGGGCCACGCATGGCCGAACCTGCAAGCCAGTTGGTCTGTCGGTCCCCCAGGTGTACAACATCCCCAACTGCCCTACACCAACAGTCCGTGCACGCAACCGACAATCATATACCGTACTGCTTTGCTTTTTAGTGAGTTCATAACAGGCGCCACACGGCACACCAACGACTCATACCACCAGATACCACATGCAGGAACCTCACATCAGGGGCCTCACATGCGCCATAGGGTCCTCGGCTACGTGGGGGCCCCCCACAATCCCAGATGCTGCCAGCGTTGCGGACAGGTGCCCGTGCAGCCTCTGCCTCAACCAAGACGCCTCTGAACCAGCACCAGAAGCGTAAACCAACCAGAGGAAGCCCACACATTTTGAAGAAACTCAACTGAGTCCGCAATCACGTACACCTGCGTACACCTGCCCCTAGCTCCGGGCAAGTGGCAACAGCGTTCATATCACATTAGGCCGTTGGTGTGCGTGCTTGAAAAGTGTGCACGCCGCAATCAGACGCAACGCGCCAAACTGGTACGGTACACGGCAAGCGTAATACGGTAGTGCGTTTGCCAACCCGCAACTCCTAATGCCCATGAAACACGCGCACGAGCTACGGTAGCTACAGAACACTAGTGTGCCGTAGGCGCATGTTACGTCGGGGCAGACAAGGTCAAACAAGCACTTTGCCCCATCAAACGTACGCAACCATTCACCCTGCCCCGGTATTTACATCTTCAGCTTCATTTCCTCTACTTGTGCCTCCGCGCATTGCCCTCCCAAGTCCCTGAATGCTGTCCGTAATCAACAGGAAAACCTATATACATATTCCAAGAGCCCTCCCACAGCACGCGCACTGCACATCCGTGCCTGGTGCGCTGCACACTCCTCAGTGCGGTGTCACACGGACACGCCCCCCTGTTGCATTGCAACCGCTAGGGTCTCGTGGGTATCCTGCATGGGCCCCCACCCTCAACCATGGGCCCCCATCCTCAACCATGGGCCGCAGCCCAAGAAGGCCTCCCCTGCCCTCATCCCATGAGCCGCGCCACGCCCTGCACGCTGTACCGCCTGGGGTTAGTCAGCTGGTACCGTACGACCTTGATGTCCGCAAAGTGCGTGCCGTACGCCAGGTCGTCCAGCTCGATCTTCCTGTGGTCCAGGTACGCCAGTGTACGGCATGATGGGGTTCAGCAGCACGCAAAGATCAAGTTGGCCGCTGTGGAGCTTAGGCGTTATGAGTTTTCATTTTTAGCAATAACGTAACCCCCTTCGTCTCGCTTTGCTAGTGCTGGCCAAGATTTCAACTCGCTGTTACCATTCTCACGAAATCAAAAGGCCCACCTTTGCCCCTCACGTTCTCCTGCGCGCACCACTATGCCCCTGGCCCCTTGAAGTCAGGACAAGGCAGCACGCTGGTGCGCCGCTAGTCCTGGTGAGAGAATGCTTTGGGTGGTGCTCCCTACTACCGGTGCTGCAACCTACGTACACTGCAACCGCCATACAGAGAATCCCTCTCTACAACGGCACGGCTTTCGTTTAGACTGGCCAGTACACATAGAAACCCAGCCACCCGCCCGCCCGCCTGCCAGCCCACCTTGCGAAGGCCAGGGACCCGTTGAGTCGCGGCTTGGGCGGGTTGTACAGCTCGCTGGTCTTGTTCACGTCCTGCCCCCGAACCACCAGGTCGTAGCCCTTGTCCTGCGCCAAGACCATGACCAAAAGCAAACATGTGCACGCTTATTACTTGCTTATGTGGGTTAAACAATGAGCTGAGCTGAAGTCAGCCCCCGCACCACCAGGTCGCAGCCCCTGTCCTGCGCCCATCCCAGCTGCGCATTCGGGGCTTCATGCACCCACCTGGAGCCCCTTCGCACGCCTGTATCATGCAGGTGTGCCCGTAATACTTGCGAGCAGCATGGCGGCCGTATAAACACAGCACCAAGTAACACGCAGGAGCACCACGGTATGCCGTGGCGCTCTCACCCGTGGTACGCCGCGTTGCCGCAACGCGCTTACCCCTGTCTGCGGGTGCGTCGTGTGACATGGAGACAGCATGCCGCCCAAGATGCGCCCAAGAGGCACGCGATCTACACGTCACATGTGCCGTGCCGCCCTCACCCGTGTCTGCGGGTGCGCCAGCACGGCCAGCTTGACGTCCACGTCGTCCTCGTCGTAATCAACCACCAGCACTGTCTCGTTCTCGTCCAGCAGCATGTACACCTCCTGCGGCGGGCAACCATGTAAGAAATTATATTTGAAAACACAATCTGTGCCAGGGGAGCTCCCCTGATCTGTGCAGCATAGGATGAATCAGGCGTCGCAGTCTACCACCAGCACTCTCTCGTTCTCGTCAAGCAGCATGCACACCTCCTCCTGCGGTGTACAGAAGTGGCTCCTTGTTGTCGTCGTTGTGGTCGCCGCTGGATTGGTAACCCATACCCGTGCATACCCGTGCCCACCTGCTCCCTAAAGTCGCACCGCACGTCGTGCAGCGCGCGCATGATAGCTGCTGGTACTCGCCTCCGGTTGCTGGCCCGCTGCCTCTCAAGGCACGCACACAGTCAGTCAATTCACCTCCACCACGCCCGCACCTGATCCTCGTGGTCGGTCTGCACGTTGTGCAACGTGCAAGCGGCCTGCTTGCTATTGTTCTTTCTGCCCCATCCACACACACAGACGTCCCCCATCAGCTAATACACATGCGCACCTGCTCCTTGTGGTCGTACTGCACGCCCTGCAGCGTGCGCGTGGCCTGCTGGAAGTTGAGCGCCCCCCGCCAGCCGTGCCGCGACACGATCTTGTCGGCCGTCACGCAGGACAGCACGTGCGCGTCGAACACCATGAGCACCAGGCTGTTGAAGTCCATGGTGATGGGCGCGTCGTTGAGCTGTGGGTTAAGGCGTGTGGGTTAAGGTGGATGACCCACGTTCCAGGTGGTGGCCAAGCGTGCAAGCTCCAATGCCAAGAGCCAACCAGCCAGATCACCCGAAGCAAGTGGCTAAATGCCCCCAAGCGGTGAAAAAGCCGTGGGGCTTGCCAATGGTGCCGTGGCCTGACCTCTGTCCCACCAGTCCCCTGCTCTCCTATGCCCCGTCCCAACGGCACCAAATGACGCGTGCCTCGACGTCTTCGTTGGCACTTAGCTGCTCGTTAGCCCGACTGCCATGGGCCCCTGCCCGGTCACATGCTTGACACACACGCAAACCACCAGCACAATGTCGCATGCGGCCTCTCCGTTCGGTACAGTAAGGCCGTTCCGGCCGTCCACCCGAGGACTGCTTCTTACCCGCATGTGCACCGAAACCCGACAGCACCACCACAGTCAAGCGAAACTCGCATTAGCCTCCTCGTAGGCCCCCAGCTGCCAACTGACACGGGAATTCGCCCCCGGACCCGACATCACACTTAACCCACGCGCACCTTGACCTCCTCATAGGCAATCAGCTGCCCGTTGGCTAGCGCCAGCCCCTCCGAGTAGCACCGCCGGCGGACCTGCAGTAACACGTACGGCAGCTTACTAAGGCCTGCTTCCAACCACCATGCATGACGCAAACGCTGCCAGTGGCAAATGGCTCCCCGGGCATGCAATTGCTGCACGTACACTGGTGCATCGCAGGGGCACAGTCCCTGCACCTGCCCACTCCCCTGCTTGCGCAGCACAACTGCCACGACGCACCTTGGTGGACTGGCAGGCGCCCTCCACGAACACGTCTACGTACAGCCCGGAGCCTGGCCGCGTGACGTACACCTTGACGTCCACGCAGCCCTTCTCGTCCTCCACGCCCAGGTACACCACCCCCGCCGCGTCGCACACGGGGATGTAGCACGACTGCCGCACGTCGTCGTTGACGAAGCCCGGCACCGGCGCGAACATCGTACGGATGGAGTTGTACGACTGCAACAGCCCCTGGAGCATGACTGTGATGACTGGGTGGCAGCCCTGGGACAGGTACTTGTCCTTCACGTACGTGAGGCTGAAGGTCATGGGCTTGTTGAATTGGTCGAGGGTGAGGGCGGAGAGGTCGATGGTGTGGCGGGCGACGTAGGAGTCTTTGAGCGGGTCCTCGTCGTACAGCATGAGCTCGAGGGAGCCTTCCAGCAACCCCGTGCGGTAGCGGCTCAGGCGGGGATAGAACCGCTCGTTCCATGTGGGGTTGTCGTTGTCGTCGATGACGCGGGTTTTGAACTCCTGGCCGTTTACGCGGACCACGATGTAGGGGTCGATCTTGGAGAGGCTGTAGGGGTGGATGGCCGGGGGAGAGGGGGGCGGGAGTGGGAAGCGGTGGAGGGGAGTCGGCGTGTTAGGAGCAGCTACGAAACGGGGAGTAACCGCAGACAGCAGAGGACGGACGGGGGGTGAGCTTGTTTGGGCACTAGGCGGGCCAGGTGAGGCAGCCTGCGCACGGGGCCGTGATCAGGTCGACACCGATGCTGCGTCTTGATATGCTCTCAAGGCACAAACAGAGCGTATGCATGGCAGGCGCGTGGTTATTAGTACCAGGAGGCAATGGTTGAAGCCCAGAGATGACCTGCGACGTGAGGCTCAAGCTAGGCGCCGCAGCTATGTTGCAACCAGTCATAATTACTTCCATCGTGAGCACGGTGAAGTGGACTTCAGCAGGGCAGAGCAAACGGCAAGTTGCACACGTTCAGCGCAGGGCTTACAGGTCGGTTTTGGGAAGGTCACGCGCCGACACGATGGTTAGGCATGTGATGAACTCCGTCACCCCGAGTAATGGGGCGCCAGCCTGGTACATGACAGCAGCGGTACCGCCCCGCGACGAATGTCCGCGCCAGGAGGTAGTTGAAGAGTGGCGGGACGACGGTCGTAACTCTAACGATTATAATTCAGTGTAAAAAGCAGCACCGATGAAGACGCAGCGGCCTGTGTCCCAGCCTTTGCCGGTCGCGTCAAAGGTTGCAAAGACCAAATTGTGCAAGGCCTCTACAGACGATAAGGCTGTCCAGCATGCACTTATCAGTTGTCAGTACGATATGGGTTGCAACCCTTAGGCTCCCTACTGGTGCTCTACTCGGAGCATGGAAAAGCGCCCCGATGCAGCGTACCCGATGCAGCGTGTTTGCAGCTTATGCAGCGTGTCCAGGAAGGCAATATCGAAGCCCAAGTAGCCGAAAAGGGGTATGCGATACGGTGCCTTAAACATCACCAGGATAAAGGTGGCTGTTCCCTTCCGGCACACCACTTCCCGCCCGATCCCGTAAAATTCACACCCATTACCGCTAAAGTTCGCTTTTGGTTTTCCTCATCCGTCACCCTTTAAGCCAACATTATGAGCCATAAATTCTCTGCAAGGCCGTTCCTCTGCACCCTCGCTGGGCACCTGTGACACCCAGCCCCACGACAACCATCAACATGGGAACCGCTACAACTCCAGCTGCTAAGCAAGCTCATGAAGGCATATATGCTAGACACTGGGATGTAGGTCCGGCAGGGAAGGTGTATGCGCTTGTGAGCTGGCCTGCGGACGTTGAGGAGAGCGGCTTCAGTGTGACCCTCTTCCACCCCCGCACCATGGCAACATACGCTGCCACTGGTAAGCACAAGAACTGAAGCAGAGGAATCCTGTCGGTCGAGTCGCCCAGGGTTGAGCTTCTGACCTGCAGGGTGTCCCATGGGACGGCCCCGCATGCCCTGATAGGGGCACGCCTCTGGAGTCCGCACCAGGGGTTAGGAGCATACACCCATCCCCCGACACCCCCCTTCCCACCCTCACGACGACCCCTATACCCACACAGTGTCACGTTTTACACCTTTCAAACACAGCATGCAACCCGCAAATCCAAGCAAGCCTTAGTAAAGATATCGTCGTACTGTCACGACCAACTGAGCTAGGGCTCCCCCGGCTCTGCTAGGGGTCGTCCCCCCCAGCGGCGTTACGGTGCTCCTCAGCACGCCCTTGCAGCACGACATTCGCGCTGCTGCTGCACCTTGCACAGCATGCCTGATACGGCATGCGCGCGTGCCTAAAGGGGGCGGGAGTCCAGCGGGCGACGCTTGAAGGCCGCCGGGCTAGTGGGGCGACAGCAGGGTGCACTGTCCGGGCTCACGTAGCAAGGCCGACCGTCTGATCTGGGTTGCGAAGCAGTGCGCCTATTTCTGGTGCTGCGGCGGCTGCGGCTGAAGACACTAGGCGGAAAGGCAGTGGGCTGAGGGGCAGGGCTCTGGTGGTGGGGAGGAGGCACGGGGGGTAGCGGGCGAGGGTGGGGGTACGGGGCCGGGCCTGGTGGCAAGGAACGTGTGGGCGGACTTGGGGGACAAGGGACGAGGGTTGTGGGGCCGGGGACCGAGCAGGGCGCCGGGTACGGCAGGGCCCCGCAGAGCCAACGGCGGGCAAATGGGCGTCAGGTGCGGAGACCCTTGGGGCGGAAAGGGGAATTCGTTACGAAGTATGGTGGTCGTCACGAAGGGCGGGGGTTAGGGACCAGTACAAGGCCAATTGTGCGCATGCAGGGTGGGGAGGGACGAGGGCGAGTTGCAGGGACAGGTGAGGGGGGAGGAGGCGAGGGCGGGGTCAGGGTGGATGTGGCACGTGGGTACTTGCGGCGGGGCGGGGCCCGCCCCCACATGTGCTCCGCACCATGGCCATCTTTCTCGACCAGCTCCACACGCTCCATCGACGCGCCCACGTCGTCTCTCTCCCGGTCCCCACCCAAGAGTGTACCCTCACGGTTCACGCAATCGTCCCTCCCTCCGTCCTCCCAGGCCTGCGCGCCCCCTCCCCGCTGGATCCGCCCCCACCCACTCTGTGTCGACCTTACCTAAAACGGTGTGCCCGGCACCCTTGGTAATGACTTCACCTCCGCTCCGCTGTCCTCCCAGGCCTGCGCCCCCCTCCCCGCTGGATCCGGCCCGACCTGTGGCTGCCCCTGGCGGCCCGCGCCCTGGCCCGACCCGACACGCCGCAGGGGGTGCCCTTCGCCTTCAACCCAGACACCGGGGCGGTGAGGAAGTAGCAGTGTTTCTTGATGATGTCAATGTCTTGAAACTGTCACTGGATCCAAGGGGTGCCCTTCGTCTGCAACCCTGAAACAGGAGCGGTGAGAGGTCCCAGTCCCTGCGCTTTGCATGTGCAGTGTTCGGACGGTTGCGGGCCGCGGGGGCCGAGGCAGGGGCAGGGAGGTCGGGGGGGGGGGGGGGGTCACAGTTCAGGCAGCAGGCCGAGCGGGGATTCCCTGGATGCAGGTCAGTGTCGTGGTGAACCAGCGTTCGGGTGCTGTCACTTGCGGCGGACTGTGATCATCCAGTCGAAACAGTACGGTACCCTGGCGGTTCATCGGTGCGCCAAGTACCCTCCCGGACCCTTGCCCTGGCCGCACCCTGCAGCTGTTGTGGCGCTGGCCCGGCTCCGAGCTGGGGGTGCCAGGGGAGGGTGCCAGGGGAGGGTCCCAGGGGAGCGCCTGGGAAGCAGGGGCACCACGAAGGGGTGGCATGGCACTCGCTGGCCTGGGTTCTGGCAGCTTTGCAAGAGGCGGCACCGGCCGACACGTGTTGGCAGCAGACCGCGCACTGGGCTAGAATGCAGGCGGCGCGGCCCACAAGGTGTGCAGATTTCTTACGCCTACGCCTCCGTCTTGTCTTCTGGGCTTGAACCCGGCCCTTGGCCCCCCCCCCTCCCCTTGGCATGCAGCTGTCGTGGCGCTGGCCAGGCTCCGAGCTGGGTGTGCCAGGGGAGGCCACCCAGGCGGTGGTGCTGCGGCGCGTGGGGCAGGCGGCACGTGGCAACGGGGGTGGCGTGGCGGCGGGCGGAGCAGCAGCAGACGGCGCTGGTGGCGCGGGGCCAGGCCCGCTGGAGGAGATGCTGACCACGGTGTGGGAGTCGTGCTTCCGACTGCTGGTGGGTAAACCTGAGGGGGGCGGCCCGCACCACGGCCTCCTTTAGAATGTGTTGGCGTGGAAATGGATACGTCGGGGGCTGTCGCCTGTTGATGGGCTTTCCGGAATGGTCCTCCCGGGATGGATTTGCCGGGTGGGCGCAGCCACGAGTGCCCCAGGGTGCCTTCGGTTGCCCTGCATTCCTTGTGAGTGTGAGGAGTGCTACCGCCTGCTGGTGTGTAAAGCTGTGGTGGGTGCGCCTGTGTGCCTCGGGCGCCACGGCCCGTGGGACTGAGCCTCGCCAAGTGCTACCGCCTACTTGTACGCCTCCCGTACGCAGGTGGCGTGCCGTACACTGACCGAGAGCCTGGACAGCCAGGGCGTCCGGCTGGCGGACTCGCAGCGGGAGCTGGCGGAGCGCGCGGACCGCAGCCGCGAGCTCATCGAGGAGTACCACATCAAGGTAAGATAAGAGCGTTATGCGGATAAGGGAGTTTAGAATAACAGCGTACGGCAGGGAGCTGGTTGAGGAGGGGCACATCAAGGTAGGCCTACGTGGGGTCAATAGTTAAAGGGCCCTTTTGAGCATCCTCGTTTGGTGCCGTTTACGGATCAAACAGCATGGCAACTTACTCATCAGCGGTTTTGCGGTAACGTGGTATGCATGAAATTACCGTGTGGCTGTGAGGTCAGCGTCACCGTCGGCACCGTCACCGTCGGCAAGGAGGGCCGCGGGTGCCACGCAGCGTACCTCACCGTACTGCTGAGGAAGCCGTGCCGATTGGGGGCAGGGCCATCACACAGACATGATACCATGGGTGTTCAACAAAGCAAGCGCGGTCCACGTGCACCAAGTGCATGCCTTCTACCAACCGCCAGCTGCCCTCCTCCCCAAAACGTAACCCTCAGTTCGCCAAAGTTCTGGACTCCAAGAAGCAGCGGCTGTCGGAGCTGCGGCACGAGAACCAGGAGCTGAGGGCGCGGGTGGTGGCCCTGGAGACGGAGAAGGCAAGAGGGGAGGGGGAACAAGGGTTGTGTGTGGGGCTTGCAGTCATCCGGTGTTCGCTGGGAGTGGAGTGTTCTGTGGGGACGGAGTGTTCTTTGGAGGCAAGAGTCAAGGGCAGGGAGGCTTGTGTGGGGCACTTGCGGGTCAGCGGATCTTCTGCTTGGGTGGGTGGGCTTACAGCGCTTTTGGGCCGGTGGAGGCAAGGCGAGGCAGGGACCCAGGTAACCGGGTGGGTGGGGGCATGGGCCTTAGGGCAGAGGCGGAAAGTGGGGACTAGCGGCGTGGAGCATCCTGATTGGGAAGTTGTGCTTGTGTATGCCAAAGGTCGTTTGCTTCGCGCCCTCTTGCAGGCGGGCGCGCTGCACTCGGACACCGAGAGCGAAAAGGAGCAGGAGCAGGAACCCGGACCCGGAGGTAAGGGGCAGCGTGTTCAAGGTTGAGCACAGAGCCACGGTTGCCAGGCAAATGAAGGGTAAGACGGTGGGGATGGCCTATGACCGTTTTGGCAGGGCGGGTACGCGGGTTTTGGGCAGTCCAGGGGGCGCTTCCCTGCATGCATGGCGCAGGCAGGAGGGGCTCCCTTGTCAGGGCGCGGGCAGGTAGAAGCGGGTCTCCAAGGCGGCATGAAAAGCTGTACTGCTGCATCCAATTGCCCCACGTAGGGAGCCCTGTGGCGGCTGCGCGCGGTGCAGCTCGGCACCAGGCGGCCAGGTCGGAGGCGGATACAGCGGTGGGGACTGCGGCAGAAGCAGCAGCAGCAGGAGGCGGAGCAGGAGGCAGCAGCAGCAGGGGGCAGCAGCAGCCAGACCATGGGGGGAACGGCGTCGGTGGAGGGGTCGGTACTGCTGCTGGTGGAGAAGGGGGAGGAGGCGCACACGGCCCCAGCGCGCAGGGGGCGGGCGCGGGGCAGCGCCGCAGTAGGCTGCTGGCTTTCGACGAAGATGAAGACATGGTGGAGGCAGGCCCGGGGGCGCAGCAGCAGCAGCAGTTGCTGCCGGGTGGGCCGGCGGCGATGGATGTGGATGTGCCGCCGAGGGCCGCAGCGGCGGGGCGGGGAGCGGGACTGGGAGCGGGGGGCGGAGGTGGAGGCGGGGCGGGGCGAGGTCGGGGGGCGGGCTTGGGGTCGCTGGCGTACGATACGCTGGAGGCCACGCCTCAGGGGCAGGTGCGTGCGTGCGGAGCTCAGGGACATGTGCGTACAAGGTGCAGCGGCCATACCGCATGGCAGGTGCATGCATCGGGAGCTATGTTGCCTTGGGGGTTTGCGTGCGAGCTGCAGCTCCTTTCCTAGCACTCCCAGCCAAGCCAAGAGTGCAAACACTGGCTGCCCCGCTGGCCCCGCTGGGCCCAGCGTGTTGTGACCCAGACATGGACGAGCTGGGTTGCGAGCCGTGTGGCACGACCTCCGCGTAGCTAGCCTTCAGCTACCTTACCTGCTTAGGTGCAACCTTTACACACCCCTCTCCTCCCGCAGGCCCTGGACGAGCTGCTGGGCCTCGCCACGCAGCAGGCGGCCCCCATGCTGCCCCCGGACCCCATCCTCACCGCCCTGCCAGCCAACCCACGGCCTGCGCACACACCCTCGCTGCCATTGCCGTCCTCCTGGGGACAGCAGCAGCAGCAGCAGCAGCAGGGGCATTTGCGGCAGCCGGCTTCGGAGGACATAGGCGCCTCCCTGCCACCCACCCTCACTACGTCGCAGGGCCCAGGCCTAGGCTTAGAGCACTGGGCGAGAGGTGCCGATGGGGTCCAGGGGGCAGGTGGGGGAGTTGGTGTGGGGTCGGTTGCACCATACCAAGGGGGCGGCAGGCCTGGGGAAGGAAGGGGCTGGGTGCTGGCAGGAGGCGAAGGAGAAAGGGGAGGAGGAGGTGGTGGTGGTGGTGGTGGTGGTGGTGGTGGTGGTGGTGGGGCTGCTGGAGGGGTTGTTGCTGAAGAGCGGGAGGAAGAGGAGGACTCGGATGAGGATATTGGGCTGGGGAAGGCTGTGAAGAGGAGGGTGGGAGGCGGGGGTCGATAACGGCAGGATTGGCGCGGAGCATGGTGCGAGGGCGTCCACTGTGTGCTGCAGGGGAGAGGCAGAGGGGTATGCAACTTTCGCCAAGTAGTCATTGGAAAGGGAACCACGTGGGCCGGATCGCATACCCTTCTCCGCGGTTGTGCTGCGAACTGTGTGGGGTTGTGGGGCGGGACTGACGGCCTAGGCCGTGACAGTGCTTCCAGTCAGCAACACTGTTGGCTTTGTGCCATTCACGTGGGGCGAAGTGGAATGATCAATGATACACGTTCCTTTCATGAATGTTGGGGCTTGGGGACCCATGTAATGCTGGGCAGCTGAGGGCCGCAACCGGCAGTGTTGTGGGCAGTCTAACCGGGACGGCTCGCATGCTCGGCGTGTCAGTGATGTAGGCTGGGACGCAGCGTTGCAGCCTGCCACGCCCCGTGGTGGTCGGGACCGGTCAGGGTCGTGTGGCCACACCACCTGGCAATGTAACACAAAATACTGAACAAATACCCATGGCTGCAAGTACAGTAGCCACTCAGCGACAGCGACAGCTGGGATGCAGCCGGCAGGACTGGGCCCAGCTTTAACGTTTGCTGTGCGTGTACCATGTCGGTCCCTACACGGCCGGCAAATGAGCTCTGCTCTGCGTGCGCCAGCCAGTGCCAGCTGATGCCAGCAGGCTGCGTAGCTGCCGTGGCCAACTGGGAGATGCCGGCAGAGCTATCCAGCAGAGGAGACTCCCCTGCCATCCAGCATGCCTGCCACGTGCGACCTGTGCGTTTTTTGGTTTGGTTTTTTACAGGGGACCCCTTCGGTCGGGGTGTCGTGCGTGCTCCAGCGCTCCGCCCGCCAGCGGGCTGGGCTCAGTGGGTCGCCCTGATCCGATCCACATGTCATGTTCCCTCATGTAGCAGTTCCCAGACGACCTCCACTACTGAACGCATCATCTCCGGTCGACACCTCATTACGCACAATCAGGGGTGACTGAATTCCACCAGCCTGCCAGGTTTTGTTTTGTGGGATGAATCCCGAGCCAGCACCAGCTGTGTGCTTGTATCCAAGGTACGGGTCAAGGTGTGTGGTATTCTTGGCAACAGGGGCGCCAGGGTATCTAGATACCCACGGCCTAAGTGCGGCCGGGGAGCTGCACCCCCTTCCCGAAAGTACAAACATGAATCACACAGTGAACTAGGCTGTGGCGCCTGAACCGGGCCTTCGGGGTTCCGGCGCAGTGCGACTACCAGGCCGCCAACAGAGTAGGGTGCAACCAGCAGCGTGTCCCGGACTATCCTGGCTACCCCTCTGCCATCCCAGCGCATCGCAGGCACAAGACGATAACGCAGGTTCATCCTGCTTGAGGCTTGTCAAGCACGTGCGTAGACAGTGAAGGTAACCCGGCGGTAACGGGTTAGGCGAGTGATGACGTCAGCGCTCGTCCCAATTGTGACCAGCACTTTTTCAGATATTTCTTGTCGCATGGGGGGCATAAGACAAGGGTTTCACGCTCAGCATAAGTGAGCCTCGATATATTTGGGTCAAGCTGATAGCCAATCGAGAGTCATGCCTACCACTACAACAGGCACTCACATGGGCGAGATGGGGTACACGCGCGAGGGTACGGAGAGACTACCTCGAGGTGCTTTCGCCTTCCCCTTTGGCCTCAACATAGACACTGCAGATGCGAAGTATAGACAAGTAGTAACAAGCTAGGTATTGTGCACTGCTCGTCTCGTTGCCGCGGCATCCCTTGCACGGCCCTTCTTTTCCTTTCCCACCCGGGGAGCGGCCTCCTGACATCCGCATAAACTAGGGTGCAGAGTGTAGTTGCGTTAGCGAGCATGGAGGACGAAGAAGCGGACGTGTGCTGGGTCTGTTTGGAGTCGCTCGGGTCGCTCACGCGTCCGTGTGACTGCAAAATGGTGGTTCACAAAGAGTGCCTGGCAACGTGGCAGCTGCACTGTCATGGAAAGAGGTGAGTTCGGATAAATTTCTTAGCGCGCTTTTTTGGAGTCCCGCTGCCTTCCCTGCTGGCCTTGCTGCGCGATATCCTGGCCAACAAATTTGCTAAAGCGCATTGACATCGCGCCTCAAGGCGTGGTCGCGTCCTAAGTGCTGACCGTTGGTAAATGGCCGTTCTGCTGCCACCTGCTGCACACACAGGGAGGCGACTGTGTGCCGCTTTTGCGAGAAAGAAATACCTGCGCTATGGAAAGATGGGCTAGGCGATGAAGAGCTTGGCAGCCTCGCCGCTCCAGTCATGGCAGTCAGGTGCGACTGCACCTGGGCACATGATGCTCAGCAGCTTGTGGGCATACACACCATACACACCACCGGCGACCATGATTGCTGGGATGGGACGAGCTGCTGCTGCGTGCGAAGTCGAGGAGGGCAGCATCCTAAGCGGCAGTTGAAACGCACAGGCAGAAACGCACTGGGCGCTGCCCTGGGTCCATGGCCGACGCCAAATACGCTCTGCATTGGACTCATAAATGCATGTACAACTTGAGCCTTGGTTGCGTCTTGGTTGCTGTCAAGATGCCTGCGAAGTTACCTGACGCCGGTTGGGAAGAAGGTCTGCCGACGTTCGCTGCTTCGCAGTACGTCGCTGAGCAGCCGCAATAACAATTGCACGCCGCGCAACGTCTTACATTAAGCCTATACATCGCCTTGCAGGTACAATGGGCCCGACGGCCTCCGAGAGTACCGCGTGCGCGTCAAGCCGGGACCGCTTGGGTTGCAGCAATTCAAGGACCGCCTTCGGGAGCTCCTGGGCTTTGAGATCTCTCCGGACTTCGATGTCACCTTCGAGTGTCAGATGCCGACTACGGGTAAGTTGCCCACACGACCACCGAGTGTGTGAAAAGGTCAACTCCTTGCCGCGCCCTGCATGTCGAAGTGGGCAACGCAACTGGAGCCAGAGAGAAAGCGAGCGTTTGCTGCCATCCCTTTCTAAGCAGCAAAGCCTCAAGGGACATGTCATGCAGCAAGCTTCATGAGGCGTCCCTTTCCGCACGGGTCCACGCGCTGGCTATGAACTTGCTTGCACCTCAACCCTAACCCCATCCTCCCAACTGTTACATGTGGCCTGCCCGCCTGCTCCTGCAGGGCGGCTGGTCACGCTGTCCGGGCTAGATGCGTACGGAGCCGCCACCACCTGCGCCGCCGTTGCTGCCTCCAAGGCGCCCTGCCCCGCCAGCAGTCTGCTCCCCCCGCACACCACCGCAACCGCCACCCCCTCCTCCCGCGCCCTGCTGCCCAGCTACACGCAGCGCCAACGGCAGCAGCTACCTACCGGCGCAAGCACCAGCAGCAACAGCAAGAGCATCCTCAGCAGCGGCCGAAACAGCAGCAGCACTGGCGCACTCAGCGCTGGCGGTAGCACATCCACAACCGCAGCAACAGCACAGGCTGTGGCGGCCCCCCGGCGCCCCTGCCACTCCGGCTTCCGCTCCCTGGCCTACCCCGCCGCCTGTGCCACCTCCTCCATGTGGTCTTCATCCGCACGCAATGGCACGGCAGCAGCAGCTGCAGCAGGACCGGGAGCAACAGCAGGCGACACTGCCGTTGTATGCCCTTCCTCCCTCCGCCCCGTGCTCCGCCGGCGCTTCTCCGACGGCGCCACGGGAGGTCCTGCCACTGCCGCCGCCGTACTGTACGGCAACAGTGACTATGATGACGGAGAGCCGGACGAGCTCATGGCGGAGCTGTGTGCCAGGAGGGAGGCAGCAGCAGCAGCAGCAGCTGCCGCCCTAGCTGCTCCAGCGGAGGGTCGCGGCTCTGGCGGTAGCCGCGTTCCGGCGGCGTGGCACAGCAGTCCCCCCGCCCCTCAGGCGCCGCAGGGCCCCGCCGCCGCCCTCCTGGCAGCGTTCAGAGGCCGCCCGGCAGCGGCAGCGGCCTCTCCTGAAGCGGGGGCATTACCCACCGCGCTGCCGGCGGCCCGCACTCTGCGGGCCCCGAGGGCCACGTCCCAGGGTAACGGCTCCAACAGCAGTGCGAGCGGCGACGGCATGAGGAGTAGCAGCCGGGGCGGTGGCCGCGGCGGATTCGATCAGGCCACCTGGGGCCGCGTGCACGCGGCGGAGGACGCCGATGCCGCCTCCATTACCGCCGCCGCCGCCGGTGGCGACGGCAGCAGCAACACCGGAACCGGCATGGGGCCGCAGGGGGCGTGGCGGGCGCGCGGCAACACCTGCATTGGCTTTGCGCCGTACGCCCTGTTGGAGTCGCCCTTCGTGCTGGGCGGCGGTACGGCAATGCCCGTGGGCCAGCTGCAGCTGGCGGCCGCCATGACGGACACACACTGCGCCCTGTCGGAGCCCGTGTCGACACTGCCCCTCACTGCCTTTGCCAGTGGGGCCCACGAGACTGCTGCAGTCGATGCCGCTAATCGGTTGCCGCCGCTTTGGTCTGTGGCGCCTGCGTCCGAGGAGTCGGCAGGCACTGCGCCCAATTCTCGTGACGGGGCGCTGGAGCGCGGGCTTGCTTCTCGGAGCTCCCATTTGCGGCCGGTGGGGTCCAGGGGGCGTGTGGAGGTGATGCGGGGTTTGGGGAGTGCGGGGCAGGGGCAAGGGCAGGGAGAGCTAAACGGCGACGGGGTCCAGGGCCGGGGGAGACTGGGGGAGCTGGAGGGGGCTGGGAGTGCGGGTCGGTCGGGGGCTGGGCTGAGGCTGCCGGATATCTTGCGGAGCGGCGTGAGGAGGACGGTGGACAAGATGATGCGTGGCCTTCGCAGCGAGAGGCATTAGGCTGGGGTGACGGGGTGCGAGTGGGTAGATGGCTGCTGATTTTGACGGTATTGCTGACCGCCCATTCATGAATTTGCGCACTGTGTTCATTGTCTCAAAGAGTCTTCGCTATCCATGCCTCCACGCGGCCACACGGCACGAGAGGTGAGGGAGGGGGTGTACGGGTGTGGGTAGCGGTGTTGACAAATCATCGAGTTGCAAGCACACTCAAGTTGGAGGGCTGCATGAGCGAGTGTGCGGGGCAGAAGAGGCCCTGTTACGCAAATGCAGAAATAAGCTCTGAAAATGGAGCAAGCGGGTCATGTCATTGCACATCTGCAGCTGCAACCTATGGGCACGTCGATGTGTCGGGTCCATGCTGTTCCAGGTTGCTCCAGTGCACGCACTTCGTACCATGTCGTGCATCGGGGATCGTAGCTATCATGTGGGAGAGGGAAGGGTCGATTGTCATGCTAAGGCATACATACATGAGGTTGTGGCGCTGTGAGGGCGTGGGTGTATCTTACGTATACTTGCAATTTAGGAGGAGGGGTCAACGGTTGTCTTTGCGTGGGCTAGCTTTCGCATGGAATGGCGGCGATGGGTGTTTCACGGTGCGTTGGCTGCTATAGCTGCAGCGGCCTGAAGGCTTTTTCGCAGTATTGCCTCCAAAGGGTTTTTGCCTTGCTGCTCTGCCAACGCGGAGGCAGCGCAATTACGAACCACGCGCGCTTGCGTGTGCATCCTGCAAACCCATGCACCGGTGGGGCCTGGTGGACCTAGTGGGACCAGGATTGCGGTTGCCGTGGCGGTTGCAAGCGTTCAACAAGGGAGGTTGCTAGGGACCGGTCGCATGGCACCGGTACAGGAGTTTTTGGCATTTTGCTTCACATTAGCTGTGTCTTTAGGCCCCGAATCTGGACCTAAACCGTTCGGGCGCGTCGCTGCGTTCTGGTGGATCGTCGTCCTCCTGACCGCTTGTGGCATCTTTGGGTTCGACAACGGGGCAACTTGACCAGCCTCATCCCTTATTGCCTGCAAGGACAAAAGGGTTGAAGGCAGTTTTGGTAATCGTTGTTGTCACGTGCCCAACGGTTCATGCCGCTGTGCTGTACCGGCATGCTGATTTCACTTATGTGGGGCCGGTGACACGTGTGCGTGTCCGTCTCCGTGTCCGCTTCTGCTCTGCTGGCGACTATCTTTCGGTTCGCTCTAATTTTGCCCTACCTTGAGACGAAGAGTTGATATGATGTCTGGGAGCCAGAGAACACCAAACCACTGGCTGCGAAGAAGGGGGAAGCCGCACTGGGTCGGGCCATTTTATCAGTAGGCTCGACTGTGGGGAAAGACGCACGAGCTCCCGTTGTCATGCCTGGATTGTTGGTGGCACAAAAGCATGAACTGGTTCTTGTGCGGCGCGTATTGCGATGACTTCCGCAACGCAGCATGGCATTGGTTAATAGCATTAGTGCCCCCATCCTCATAGCCATAGGCCTCGTGTCGAGATGGTCCTTTATGTTGAAGTACGAAGGTTGTGCAGCAGCGGGACAGTGCTGCTAGTATGTGCGACGAGCAGCGTGCCCTTCCAAGTCCAAGCAAAGCAGGATGACATGTCATTATTGTCGGCTGTGCAAGGCAACATCAAGTGCTTTGCTTACGGTTTGAAGTAGCTTTGTGGCGGCTTGGAGGCCCGAGCTGCGTCATGGGTTGTGTCTCGACGTTCCAGTCGGTGTGGATACCGGTACGGTGTGTAGAGTTGCTGGTGCTTTTGCTTTACTTCCTGATTACCGCTTGTTGGGGGTTTGGTGTGAATGTCCCTACTACCTGGCTGGCCGGTACCGTTGCTGGCTACTGGACAAGGCCGTCCCAGGCCTCACAACGAATCAAGGACTTGGACTTGCTGGATTGTAGTTGAGCTGTTCCATACTTTGGTCGGGGCAAAGGATTTAGCTGCTGTGTCCATAGCATCCGCGTGGGTTATGGCACATACTTACGTGTATGCTCTGTTGTTTTGATGAGGTGCACGCTGTAATAAACTCTGGACAGTCCGAGTGCCACACCCCTCAACCTACGCCTGAGCACTGCACGGGCATTGGGCCCCGCCGCCAGGCAGCATATGTTTCAGCTTCGTAGCACAGAGGCCATCGGCACCACGGAAACTGAAGCAGTTACAGAGCGCACAGCGCCAGGGGAGCTCCCCTGTACAGCGCCGTGACCTGCACGTACGGCAGGTACGGCGGCCGTCACTTGGGCAGCCGTACGCTCTGCACGCCGGAGAAGTGCGCCTTAAGGGAGTTGGGGTTGGCCCACGAGGAGTGGGTGTAGCTGTCGTCCTCGTCCTCCACCAGCTTCTGCGTGGCGCACAGGGCACCATCAAAGGAGCACAGTTAGCTGATACAATACAGCTTATAGCTTATGCACAGCACGCAGCAGACGACACAAGGCACCGGTACATCGGTCAGGAGGCTTGTGCGCACGGCGAAATATCTGCAGGGCGCAGCATGGTGCATGGCGCATTGTACATGGCATGGACACATCGTGCAGAACGCTTTGTCGTGGGGCAAAACCAGCGCAGGTCGGAGCGGAGGCGCGTTAGGGAGGAAACCATCATAGAGGTGATGCAACCCGTCCGGTGTCACCAAGCCAAGTTACGATCCGTGCCGGAGACTGGGTCGGCGCACAGCAGGGCCGGCCTACGTAAGGAAACGTTTTATCGCCACGTTGATTCCTCAACTCAATCCTCAGCATCTGGCACAACGCCTTCAGCTTGCGGCGCCCATGCATTGCCACCGTATGCAAGGCCCTCAGCGGGCGCCCGTGCACGCATCCTTGGCACCCTGTGTGGGCCAGGGGCCTGGCCGTGGCCATGCCGCCCACCTTCTGCTCCTCCTACTTCTTCACAGCGTGTGCATTCTTTGCATGATGTAATTGTAATAATGTGATCATTGATTTGAATCCAGAAATTTACCTTCTGCTCCTCCTGCTTCTTGTAGTACCACGCCATCATGGCCTTCTGCGTGTCCTGGTCCACAACCTGCAGGAGGGGCAGCCGTGGAGCGGCAAAGTCATGGAACAGAACACCAGCAACGCCCGCGGGGAGCCACGTCAGTGCCAGGCGGGGTGCCGCACAGCGTAAAGTGCAGCATCCCTTCTTAGGACTGGTGCTCAGCCTTGCCCATGCCCCTTATCGCCACCCATCCAACGCTCACCAGCTGCTCGCCCTTGGTCCCAACCGCACGCCGTGCCGTTGCACCCCAAGGCCCTCCCCTAGCACCCAGACTCAACCCCAAGCACCTCCCGGGCCCCTTGCGCCCCCGCTACCCCTTCCCTCTCACCACTCCGTTCCTGTCCACGACCCTGTGTCTCGGACATGCCCTGATGACACCCGCACACCACGCATGCACCCACCGGCTCCCTGGCCGGCGCCCCCTGGCCCTTCTTCTGCAGCTTGACCACCGCTTTGGTCTTCTCGTGCCGCCCCACGTACTCGGACAGCTTCTTGTCGGGCAGCATCTGCTTGCCCGCGAACCACAGCGTGGCCTGGTCGGGCGGCAGGTCGTCCGCAGCGTACTGCAAGGGGGGCGGGGAGCACCACAGCAAGCTCCAGGTAAGAGTCACGGCTCAGCCCGTTCGAGGCGCCCGCTGCCGGCTGAGAGAAATTGCGTTCTGCACAGGTGCTCCTGCCTGGCAACCGAGGTGCCCAGTCGTGCACGGCAACCAATCATGACGTGTGGGAGGTGGGGGAGGCATCGCCGGTTTGGAGGCGAAAAATGCCACAGCGTCAAGGCGGCCGCTTCAGGTGTCCGCTGCTGAGGCGTGTCACCTCGCCATGCGCGGCCGGCACCACGGGGTGTCCGCATACACTGTCTTTCCTGTTCTGGGGTCTCTTGGGGCCGTGGACTCCTCCCCGCCCTGCAGCATGCCCCGTTGCCCCGCACAGATCTGTTTCGAAGCTTTCCCCTCGCCGACCTGCCGGGCTCTGCAACCCACGCCGTCCCGCCTCACCGGACCGGCGGGTCCTCGTTCCCTTCGATGGCTAGGGTGGCACAGCTAGGCCCTGGACTGCGTGCTGCTAATCGAGGTGCTCGCCAAGCCCTCCCCTGGTATCCCACTGAGGTCCATGAGGCCATGTGAGCCTGGACTTTACCCCACGCTGCAACAGCCCCTTGCCCCGCACAGAGCTGCTCCCTCCCTCCCGCCTGTCCCCCGGGCTGACTTTCAAAGCTCAGCGCCTCCCACGCCGCCCCGCCTCACCGAGGTGCCCGCCAGCTCCTCGCTCCCCTCGATGGCCTGCCGCACGGGGTCCCACTCCGGCAGCCCCATGGGGTAGCACATCATGACGGCGCCGCGGATTGTGTCGATGGCCTCGTTCAGGGCGCGGGCCGTCAGCGCCACCTTGCGCGCCACCTGGTCCTGGGGGGCAAAGGAGACAGGGATACACAGCGGTCAGCAGCAGAGGCGAGGGCAGCAGGGTCGATACAGTTATGCTGGTGCGGCCCAGCGGTTTTGCTGCGCTCATGCTAGGCGGTGTGGTTAGCGGAGCACGGAAGCTAGCAGGAGGCAGGGGTAGGTGTGGGGGGCTTAGTGTGGGAAGCGTGTCAGCGGGAGTCTGCGCCACCTTGGGCAGTACCTGGGCCTGTGGGTGAGGCAACGGTGAGCAGGAGTGCCTCATGGATGGGCCACCCTCACGCCATGCTCAATACCCCTCCGCTTAGTCCCTCTTTCAGCCCAACTCCGGAGCTCTGCCACTTATCCCTCGAAGATCTGTCCGCGTGTGACTGGGAGGACAGAGCAGCATTCAAGTGCCCTGGAGGCCCAGGCCCCTCGGCCTGCCCTCCTTCCCCCGGCCCTACCTTGTGTGCTAGCGCCACCGCCTCCTCCAGGGTCTTCACCAGCACCTTGGCGGTGTTGGGGTCGCATGCTGCAACCAAACATGTTGCATCGTCAGTTGCGCACTTGTGCCATGCCGATGCAGCCAAGCGATGTTGCGCTGATGCTACACTGTGTGTCGCGCGCAACACAGATGTGGGCTAGGGGTGGTAGCGTCCCATGCGTTATTGCGGGGAGTGCCGCGAGTGCACGGTACACGCTGCAACAGGATCTATGACGCCCTTCTGTGACATTGCGTGAACCAACACCCACGGCTGGGCCTCACTCCGCTCTGCTGTGCCTTTCGGTTAGCTGGTGCCCGTGTCCGTGCCCCACGTGTACGTGCACTCACCGTTGCCTGTTCGTCGGCCAGTGGGATCCTGCGTGTAGAATGGCCCCTTCTCCACTGCCCCCTGCTCCTGGTACTCGTCAATGCCCTGCTGGTCTGGCCGCTTGGCAGGGCCGTGTTTGGCCAGCTCTTCCCCCTCCGCCTTGAGCCGTTCTATCCGGTGCCGTAGGTTGTGCACCTCCGCTAGCTGTCGAGTTGTTTCGGCGACACTGGATTCTACTGTGGTGTCAAATAGGAATTGGTCCTGTTCCGAGCGCTGCGAAGGGGCACCGTCGCCGCGTTAGCCAAGGCGTTGCTTCGAGAAAGGGCAAGGCTTGGCATTCGGCCATCGAAGACTGTCACGAACACCGCTAGGTGTTCAGCACCAACCTTCATGTGTAGCTGCACCATGTTGTACGGACTGCTCGCAAAGGAGGACACGAAGGCTAAGCTGACCAAGCTCCAAGGCCTGCTGCGAAATGCGCGCGTGTTCCACGCCTACAAGTTATCGTGGTTTAGACAGCCGGGTATGGACAGTAAGTAAGGCGTGAGAACATCAACACACTGATTGGCTGTCAGCGCAAGGACTTTTCATCATCGCCCTTCGGCGGTTGCGGTCGTTGTTGCCTCCGGAGCCTGAGTTTTACCCAGGGGAACGTGGGGCCTCATAATTGCAATAGCGGCGCCACATCTTAAATAGCCTCACTGAGATGTTGGCAGAGGAATGTACGCGTTCACCCCCCGACCGCAAGGAAGCGGTTTGGGCTGCACAAGAACTATAACGACAACAATACATCTCAAAAGATGTTGCACAGTAACCTACATAAGTGCTTCGATGGATGGCAGCTTGAGCTGTCACCAGGCTTTGCTTTGACTTGACCAAGGACAGGTGCAGCGTGGGTTTCCAAACAGGACCCAGCCATGGTCGACACCTCGGAGCTGATTCGGCGGGAGCAGGAGCTTGCTGAGTTGCGGAGCAGTGCCCTTGCTGCTCTGCAGCAGCAGGTAACCTTGATATTAGCTTGGGGTTTGCAGGTGCCAGGCTTGCCAGGCCGTATGCCACCTGCTCCCTAAGCCACCTTCGCAAGGAGCGTCCCGCGCAGCAAACTTGCTGGGTCGCTACGTAGGAGGCTTGGGAACGGCTGCAATACCCACAGCGTAACGGGCTGCACCCTGTTCCTGAAGTGCCGGGAGCACCTGCATTTGGACCGCACGCTGCCGTACTGCAATATGCTGCTGACCTGGGAAATGGTGCCCTCAGCTTGCTGCAAAGGAGGAGGAGCTCCGGCTGCTTACCACGCAGGTGCGGAACTTGCACACACGGAAGTTCACGGAGACATACAACCTGTATACCAGGTCGTGTGTCCCAGTTGACGCCACCATACGTTCCTTGCCCTTGTCCTCAAAACGGGTTACACCACATACAAGCTCCTGTTACAACTGGGTCAACTCGATGCTGCTTCCGGTAATAAAATGAAGACTTTGTTTGTTTCGCTGGCCGCATGATGCTGCAGTTTGAGTCCCTCAAATCTGACTTCGCCTACAACCTGGACTTGCTGCGCCAACGGGATGAGGAGCTGGCAGCGTACGACGCACAGCAGGTGCGTCTGTGCGCTTTTTTGCACACTGCCTTACATTCCAGGCGTTATGGGCACGTGGTGCAAGTCTAAAAGGGCGTGTCCTGCGATCCATCCCATCGTGCATGGAGCACCCCAGCTGGGCGTGCCCGCGGCAGGGCACGGGCGCTGGCGCTGCCCTGCGCAAGGGGGAGTCACCCTCACCTCATGGATAGCGTACATTACCTCACTAGCTGGAACCACACCGCATGGCCGCGGGCACCTAAGCGGTGCCTCCCCCTCCCTGCGCGCTCTCCCCTGGTGACTCCCCGGGGCGCAGGAGGAGCAGGCCACTCGTGAGGGGGCGCTGCGCGGCCGCGTGGCGGACCTGGAGGGGGCGGTGCTGCAGCTGCAGGAGGGTGCGTGCGGCCTGGCCCGCTCCTTGTGCCCCAGCATGATGATGACACAGGGCAGATGCGTGGCACCAATGCGCTGAGTTCCAGCGCCTTAAAACACACGCTGCGATGTGGGTCAGCGGCAGTTCCCGGGCGACGTTTTCCCCACATCCGCCATCTCCTTGGGCTGCCCCCCGCTCAACCCCCGAGCGTGGCAAGTCCCATCCCGCCCTCCTGCCCACCAGCCGCTTCATCCACACGCCTAACCACACTGCACGTAAACCTGTACCCACACTCACTCAGGACTCCTCTCCCACTAATCGCCCAACGCACCTGCCGTGTTGGCCCGCCCGCTCGCTCACAACCCCAAACTCCCGCAGAGGTGCGCTCCACCCGCGCGTCCTCGCAGCACGCTGAGTTCCTGGCCTCCGCCAAGCGCAGCGAGCTGCAGCAGCTGCTGGAGGAGGAGCGGCTGGCCAGGGCGGAGGCGACGCTCAGGCACAAGGAGCAGGCGGAGGCGGCGCGGCGGGGCATGCAGGTGAGCAGGGGGATGGGGGAAAACAAAGTACTAGTAGCGGGGTGGGGGATATGGGAGCTAGGGAGCGAGGGCGTGGGGAGGCGCTGCGGTACAGGGAGCAGGCGGATGCGGCGTGACGTGGCGGGGCGTGCAGGTGCGGGTGTGGGGGAGGGCGCGGGGGAGGGGCAGGAGAGGGAAGCGCGGGGAGCGAGGAGGGGGGCTGGGGCGGGCAGGGTAAGTACTGCTGCGGCGCAAAGAGCAGACGGGTGTAGCACGACGGGGCATGCAACTGCGGGCGGGGAGCGGGGGAGCGGGCAGAGGATGGGTGCCGGAGGGTGGCGGAAGGGCGCGGCAGCATTTAGGCAAGGGTGTTGCAGATGAAGGTGTGGAGCGGGGTGGGGGGCTGTAAATGGCGGGTGAGGGGGAAGGCGACCAAGGCGAGGTGTGGGTTACTAGATGCAAGGTTGATAGGGCGGCCGGGCTGCGAGAGATACACTGTGATGGCGGGGTAAGCCGCCATGCGTGTACGCGCGTTAGGCGTGTATGGGAGGCCGTGCTTCAAGGCCTACTGGCCTACGCTGCGCCTCACACCTCGCACAACCTTTGCTTGCAAATTCTTCTTCTACACACACGCAGCGCGAGCTGGACGACCCCCCCCCCCTCTAGTTACTAGTACTTTGTTTCCCCCTCCCCCCCTCCTCGTTACTGCTTTCTTCCTCCCCCCCCCCCCCCCCCCCCCCTCCCCCGGGGCGGGGCGCCCGCGGGCCCCAGCGGGGGGGGCCGGGGCCCCCC
>VFQN01001375.1_pt1 | contig 40939 bp, 62 predicted proteins | sample 3512371 | NCBI WGS metagenome assembly VFQN01 (sample SAMN10412370, study PRJNA504923) | tailings metagenome | isolation source: Replicate 2 from Balatoc abandoned mine | place: Philippines: Itogon, Benguet | collected 2017-08-28 | reverse complement strand
CCCGTGTGATATGGAACATACAGAGGCCCGAAAAGGGCCCACCAGTTAAATATGTTACCGATACCGGTGCGTGAGATTCTACAAGTGCTACCCCTAGAAGCAGCGCTGGCACCCACCGTGCACCTCCCATGGCCTGGGCTGGTCGTCAAAGGCGAAGACCAGCACGCCTGCATGTTGCACAGTTTGCGCCGGCGGGATGTCAGCGGTGGTGCTGTAGGACGCACTGGCGATGTTGGGCGGCTTCTGAGGCGGCTAGGCATGCGTGCAACCGCTGCTAACCGCTCCTAACCGTGTGTGTTAGCGTTGCCACGGGGTGCCTATCCTACAAGTCGAGTTCACCAGCAAACCTTCTCACCGGCTTCCTGCAGGTCCTCAGCTACGATGCACGCCTCCTCGAGCAACTGCGGGAGGTGCAATACACCCAATGCACCCTTGAGTCGAAGCCGGCTGTCACCAGAAAGTTGGGGTCCGTGGTGCAGAACTGGCAGCTTGACATGGCCCCAATGTGCCCACCCTCCTGCCGCCACAACACCGGCGGCCGTACGATAGCGACAGCAATCGGTGGCTTAGCCTAGCAGCAAAGCCGAGCTGCCAACCACGTCGCATGCGGGCACATGGGGTTGCTAGCACCCACCTCCCTCTCCGCCGCCTGTCGGATGGTTTCCCCGGGCTCGACCTTCCCCCCAAAGCCTGCGAGCAGCCAAGAAGCGCAAACAGCACTCTGCGACCTGCTACACCTCTTAGGCTCCCACGATCAACCCGTGAAAACCCCATCGCCCTGCGCCGCCGCCAAGCAGTGATGCAGGTGTGGGCAGCCGTTCATTTCCGTACTCCCCTCCTGCTCGCCTTCCCACCGTTATAGTACCCAGCTCCGAAGCCACGCTTCTTGTGTCCTAGCAGCACGCGCTTGCCATCATCAATGACAACGAGCTGGGGGCAGGTGTGGTAAAGGGGTGGGGGTTTGGGGTAAAGGCTGAGGGAGGTGGGAGGGCAATGAGGCGTGCGGTAGAGCACGGAGCGTGGGCGTGGGGTATAAGTTGCCTGCACGCGCGTGGCGGGATGCACATGGTTGGAGATCGAACGCAAAAAGCGCATCGTTTTCGCCCATGCTGGTAGCCATGCCACGATAGTCCAAAGTACCCGCCTGCCATCGCCCAGCTTTGGGCCCAGACGGCTACAGCAGTACTCGACACCATACCAAAAGCCCACCAGGGAGCAGCTGCCCGTTGCAGCACGCCTTGACGCTTTTCTGCAACTCTGCCGTTGCCCCAAGTGAATATTACATGTAGCAGTGCATGTCAGGAACGCAACCATCTGCTGCCTACCGTGAGGAGCTTGTGGGGCTCCCCGTTGGACAGCACGGCCTGGGCAAACTGGGGGGCGCCAGCTGACAGCTCCCGTGCCCAAGTTGGAGTGTCCGCCATGCGACTCCGTACTGGGGCACCAGCCCTACAGACTATCCTATTTGCTGTTCTTAGGTGCGATAATGCAGCGGCAGCCACTTTGTGGTACGGTGTGAGCAGAGCCAGTTCGCAGACTTTAGTCTGCAGCGTCGTCCAAAGGCGGGAGCTGTGATCAGGGATGAGAGCGCCCAAACACTTGATGACCTAATTGTGTTTCTTTATTACAACTGATTAACGACTAGCCTAGCGCCCACTGGACTGTACTTGATTGCTCCAGCTTCCACCTGCGACGACTGGCTAAATTCACCTCCCGTACCTGTCAAGGCACACCGCGCCTAGCGCCGCTGCGAAAGCCAGCAGATATACAACTAGGTTACCATGTCGCGACTAGCGGCAAAGCTTGGCGGCAGCGATGGCACTGATGCTGCCCTGGAGGCGTGGCACACTGTCCTCACCTGGTCTATGCTGGCGTCCGCTCTGTGGGTCATTGCCCTGGCAATTCCTCGTTGGAGCGCCTCCAGAAAGAAGCAAATTGTGCAGCGTCATCATACCAGTCAGCACCTGGGGAGCAGGGGGTTCACGAATCTGACGCTGTGGGGCAAGGCGCCACACATCGCCTTGCCCTCACACCCTGCTCACCCCTCCGTTCGCGACACGACTACCGGACACCCGCAGGCCCACCTTCGTCTCCCTCATGAGCGGCATCTCTGCACCGTACGGCCGCTACAGCCGTGGAGGCTGGGGCATGATGATGAACGCCCGGCTAGCCTGGTTTGTAAGTCCTGCTCTCCAAAGCATGCCTGGTGGTATGAAAGGACCTGGGTGGATGCTGTGCTGCACGCCGCATGCCCTCGCGGTGAATGGACGGTTGCCCACCGCGTGCTTACCTTTAGCACACCGCTCTCGCCCTACCTGCAGACCCAAGAGATACCTTCGCTGCTGGTATTCTTGGCCGTCCTGCTGCTCACACAGCCGGGGCTGCCGCCCCTAGCGTCTGTGGACCCCTGGCTCGCGCCCCGCACCGTGCTGGCCGTTGCCTTCACCTGCCACTACATATACCGGTCCATCGTGTTCCCGTGCATCATCCGCGGGGGCAAGCCCACTCCCGTCAGCGTGTGGGCCATGAGCTTTGTGTTCTGCATCTGGAACGGCTTCCTGCAGGTGCGTTAGGGGGGCGCAACGTGCGGTGAAGGGGCGTTGGGCAAACGCCTACTAGCCTGGAGTATAGCGGGCTGCATGCGGCGGGCAATAGGGGCCCACGTGTGTTGACGACGACGTCTCGCACAGCGGGGAGTCGGCGGCCGTACAGGGAGCTGTTGGGTTGCACAGGGGCACCCCAATTGACTTTGGCTGTGTACATTTCCCACACTCCACTTTCCCATACAGCGGCATGGTCTTGTTGCTTCTCCTTATGTGCTTCTTGCGTAAACCCAACCAGCTGACGCCATTTTGCAACTGCAACTCGGATGTGCGGCCGCTGGCAGGGCTGGTCCGTGGGCCGGCAGCTCAGCCCCGATGCCGCGTGGTCGCCACGTGTTGTGGCGGGGCTGGCGGTGTGGCTGTTCGGCTGGCTTAACGTCATGCGTGCGGACCTTATCCTCATTAACCTGCGGAAGCCGGGGGAGACGGGCTACAAGATCCCTCGCGGAGGCATGTTCGAGTTCGTGTCAGCTGGGAACTACGCATCAGGTGGGGCTGACGGTGTTGGTCTGGCGTGACTGTACGTGCGTTGCCGAAGCGTTTGGCCCGCTTCGGAGTTTGATAGCATTAGACGGCAATTGCGCGAGTACTGCATTAGTGGGTGCAGCACGTGGAGACCTAAAACCTTGAACGCCTTCTATGCTCTCGCCAAACCGGAGCCAAAAGGGGAACGCCCTGTGGCATGTGGGTCGAGCCTGTCCGCAAGGCACCAGCCAGCTGCGCACTCCGTGTGGTGCTACCCGGCGCGCTGACATGCACTGCTTTCCCCCTCTGCTGTCGCCCCAATGCTTTCTCCGCACTCCCTAGAGATTATCGAGTGGACCGGCTTCGCCATTGCGTGCGGGACGCCAGCTGCCGCCGCCTTCGCCCTCTTCACCTTCTGCAACCTGGCCCCCCGTGCGCATCACCACCACAAATGGTACCAGGACAAGTTCAGGGACGAGTACCCCAACAGCCGGAGGGCCGTCCTGCCCTTCCTGTGGTAGACAGCACATGCCCGAACGGACTGCTGTTGGCTAGGTGTGTTGGCGTTCGCGGTTGGTGGGTTGCCAGGGACGGTTGGCGGTTGAAGTTGCCAGGAGCTGGTATGCTGGTTGTGGCTTAAGGGCGCTCTGCCAACTGCCATGGCCACACAGCGTGGTAGATTTGGCGCGGCTGTTACAAGGTCAAACGTAGTTGCTTTGTATGTGGGGCTGCTGCGCTCCACACGGCTCTTGTTGAGCAGTGCGTGATGGCTGAGGGGCCCACATACCATGCGTCTGTGTAACAACACACAGCAGCCAGCGTCTAGATATTCTTACTTGGTGGTTGACAGATCAAACGGCTGCTGTTGTTAACGATCAGCCCTTTAGTGCATGCAATTCGAGCGGGGCACAGAAGGGCACACGCAGAATTGCAGCAGTAGCAGCGATAGCAACAGCGACGGAGCCATGAGCACAGGCGCTTTTGTCTTTGGCCTTCTACAACATCAAAGGGCAACGTTGAACATCAGGTACCTGCGCGAGTGGTACCTGATGTGCGATGCCTACGCGATTGGTACGACCGGTCTTTGAATGCCTCTGTCACAGCACAGGCGAAACGCAACCTTTCATTTAAGTCATTCTCAAGGCGCACTTTACACGAATTACAAGAGAACAACACCGATGGACACGCCAAACGCGAGAGGCAAGTACAACGACAGCCGGGGGTCGAGCCGCTCTCGGCGACCTATCGCAGCCGCTAAAGAACTTAACGAATGTATTGGTAATGCACTAATGCTGTTGGAAAAGTGGAATGAGGCTCAGCGCCAACTTCAACCCTTCCTCACCAACCCCTCTTCCCTCAGGCGTACTCCAGGTTGTTGACAACGTGCAGCCGAATGCTCCGGGCTGTACCACGCGATCACATGAACCGGATGCCACTAAGCGCATGATGCAGGTTACTGGCACCGTCAAACAAGGCTGCTTACCAGCGGGCAGCACGGCCCCGGCAGCGTCGGAACGAGCGCAGGAGGAGCCCCAGTGCTGCACACCGTCAAGCAAAAACGGACCAGCAATCCCGTCTAGCCCAGCCATCGGCCCAGCTGCAAATCCTGTAACACAGGAAGCTACGCCTATGCGGCTTCCGACTACCAGCATGCCTGTGCAGCAGCAGCAACACCCTCTCCTAAGCCCAGGCAGCTCCCTCGCCGCCCTCATGTCCAACCTCACCCTGGCGACCCCAGTGCACCAGCCCGCCCAGCAGCACCGCGAGCTACCCCACACACCCACGCCCCAAGCGCCCTCCCCGACCTTCTCCTTCTGCACGCCGTCGAGCGCTGCGGGCTACCGCGCGCCCACCTCCCTGCTGCTCACCACGCCCCCGAAGACACCGGAGGAGCGCGTGCTGCGTGTATTAGCTGACGAGGAGGACGAGGAGCCATCCACGGAGGACGCCGTACAGCAGCGGTACATCAGGCGGCTGGAGCACGTGATGCAGGGGGAGGGGTACGAGGCTGCTGGTGGGGCGGAGGGCGGGGCGGGTGAGGAGGGAGAGGAGAGCGAGGACAGCAGCGGGGACGAGGCGGACCTGGAGCAGCTGGGTCTCACGCCGCTGAGCCTGCCGGCTAGCATGCGGACGCCGCTGAGCGTGAGCGCTGTGGACCACCTGCTGGGGCTGATGATGGAATCGCCGGGGCGGGAGGAGGAGGAGGAGGACGGGGAAGGGGAGGCAGAGGGCGGGCAGGCCGTGGCGCGTGTGCTGATGCCGGAGAGGGGCGCTGGTCCGGAGCAGTGAGGCTGTAGGGAGGAGTAGATATCTGGGGCTGTGGCGAGGAGTAGTGTTGGCGTTGCAGGGGCCAGCGCCTACCTGTGGGTGTGTGTCGCCATGCGGAGGGCGGGCAGGGTGTCCCCTTCCTATGTAGGTTGCAGCAAGTATTGTGGCTCAAGCAGCGATGCAACGCGGATGTGGGTCAGGTTGTAGCATCGAGGGGCGTGCTGAGCATGGTTGGTAGTACGGCAAGCCAAGTAGCAGGACTGGGAGAGAGCCCGACGGGGCATCCTTATGGCACATGGGGCCGCCTGAGTGGCAGGTGATGGTGGCACCTGGCGTGTTGGGACAGGAGTTACGTGCCATGCATTCTGTGGATTAGCTCCCGGGGTGTAGGTGGAGACACAGGGGTGGAGACGTGGAGACACAGGGGTGGATGGGCGCCGTGCGTCGTGTCTTGTATGTTCATGTTGGTACAGCAAGCCCTACGGTGGGCCCTGGACTGGGCGGCATGTGTCCGTATTAATGCAAGAGGGGTATCGCTGCTGTTACTGCTGAGCGAGTAGTAGATTGCTCATTCCAGCAAAGCTTGGATGCGTGGGACCACCATGGGACCTGCCGCCGTGGGCTGTTGCCTCCTGATGAACGGGTACGGTCAGCGCGGGAGTCAGCGCGGGAGTACGGACACGCAATTTCGAGCAAGTGCATTGTTAAAGTAGTACAACTTCACCCAACTGCGTCGCTGTCACCCCTTGTGTGTCGCGGCCCTAGCCCTCTCTGTTTCCTGCCCAGCCAATTTGCGATAATGATGCTCCAACGGTGCCTCCGTGGTAGCCCAGCTCCTTTCAAGGCATCTGGCCGCTCTAGGTGCCGTGCAGTATGCCAGGCCGCTGCAGTCCAAACAAAGTCGGTGTCAGGCACCATGGCGGAGCTGAAGGCCAAGGGGAAGTGAGTAAAAGCTACGCGATCCAATCAGTATATTCAGGATTACAGCGTAGTACTTCCAGCGAGAACGTATGGCGAGCCCGGTTGCTTGCATCGCGGCGGCTGATGGCTCGCTTCTTGCGCTATTGCAATAGGGTCGCTTTCATTCCCTTCATCTGCGCTGGCGACCCTGATCTGGAGACGACGTCTGCGGCGCTCCGCAAGCTGGACGAGATTGGGGCAGATGTTATTGAGCTCGGGGTGCCCTACTCGGTAGGTAGCAGCAACCGCTCCAGCGTCCTCCCCACGGGCACACCCCACAGTCGTCCTTGCCTAGATCTAAGGCGACATCCATGCTCTGGGGCCCCCTCTCTCATTACTCTGGAGCGCTGACAGGCGTACGTCTGCGCTAACCCAAAAGATCCGTCAGCACCGTACACGTGCAACAGCCGCGCTCCTCCACCCCGCTTGACCTTCCCCAGCCCCGGGGGAGCAGCTCCTCTGTCCCGATTACCTATTGCCGGAATCTGGACAGTAGGGCCTATTCGCAAAACCGTGCGGCAAACTGATGTATCCGTGCCGTGGCATGTGGGTCGTACGGTGTGCTCCCCCTCCCCAGGACCCCCTGGCCGATGGCCCCGTCATTCAAAACGCGGCCACCCGCGCCCTGGAGAAGCACACCACTTTGGACAAGGTGATCGACATGGTGCGCCGCACCGCCCCGGCCATGAAGGCCCCCCTGGTCATGTTCACCTACTACAACCCCATCATGCGGAAGGGCCTGGACAACTTCTGCAAAACCGTGAAGGAGGCCGGCGCTGCAGGTGCGCAGCTTGCGAACTGCAGGGAGCAGCAGCGGCAGCAGCAGGACCAGGTCAGCCCTCCTCCTGCCCCGAAGTTTCAGCAGGTGGAGCTCTGGCTGCGTCCTAGCGACCGACGTGTCCTAGCCACGCAGGCCACAGCACCGTGGGCACCGGCATTACCCTTTCCAGCACTCTTACCTGCTCCAAACTTACGTGCGCTTGACCCACGCTCCCCTTCCCGCGCCCGACGCCTCACTGCCCCCACCCGGGTACCAGCATACCCCTGAACCCCTCACGCCTGGCCCTGCTTCCTCGCGCTTGACGTACCGTATCCACCCCGCCCAGGCCTGCTGGTGCCCGACCTGCCCCTGGAGGAGACGGTGGAGGTGCGCCGCGCCTGCGAGGCTGCGGGCCTGGAGCTGGTGCTGCTGGCCACGCCCACCACGCCTCAGGAGCGCATGCGCTCCATCGCCGCCGCCAGCCAGGGCTTCGTGTACCTGGTGTCGGTGGTGGGCGTGACGGGCATGAAGGAGCAGATGAGCGGCCGCGTGGAGGGGCTGGTCAAGGACCTGCAGCAGGTCACGGACAAGCCGGTGGGTTGCAGTGGGCGTTTATCACGAGAAAATTGTGTAAGCCAGTGGGTTGACGCTGCACGGGTGGGGGCGGAAGCGCTGGGGGCGTGGGTTCGAGCGTGTGCCTATGTGTGGTATCTGGTGGTGTTGACACGGCAAGGGCAAGGGAGGGACGTGCAGCGGACGACATGTGGCTAGACATGGAGGCAGGGGTACGGAAGGGTTCAGCATCTGGACACACCAGATCGGGCAACCGGCTCCGGGCGGGGAGTGAGGTTGCGGGATTACCGCATGGGAACGGATAATCCGTCGGCGAGTGTGAGGTCATATTGGGGTGGTGCACAGCTGCTTCGTCAGCTAGCGCGGCTGCAGGGTTTTTGGAAGCCTTGAAGCAAGCCGGTGCTGCCAGCTTGTATCTGAAAGTCTTGGGAGTCCGTGGGAGGGCCGGGAGAAAACAAGTACTAGGAACGCGCGAACGTATTGGTGGTAGTGGAGGGCGCGAGGGGGAGGGGTGCGAGGATGGGTATGGGGGCGCAGCTAATTCGCCATCACGAGTGGATCTTGAAGCAAGGTATGGTGTTAGCTATTCCATTGACGTTGGCCCTATGGGCTGGGCGCGCTGGCGCAACACGTGGCACTACCATTCGGCCTCGCAGCACAAACCTTCCCCCGTTGTCGTGGTTGCACGGCGCCTCACTTGGTCGGTGTGCTCCCCGCCAAGGCAGGGACCCGTTCCCGGGGCTGGCTGCTGACACTGCAGGGGCAATGGCCATGGCCGTATGGTCATGGTTTGTATGCACTGCCGGATAGCATGTGCAGCTGCGTACGGCTAACCTGTCCGCCTGCCGGCTCTCCCGCGTTCGCTCCCTGCCCGTAGGTGTGCGTGGGCTTCGGTGTGTCCCGGCCCGACCAGGCCGCCCAGATCAAGTCGTGGGGGGCGGAGGGCGTCATCTGCGGCTCGGCGCTAGTCAAGGCCCTTGGGGAGGCGCCCTCGCCGGTGAGGGAGGGGCAGGGGCACGGGTACCGGTACGGGTGAAACGCGAGGAAACCGTCAGGCGTAAGAGAAATCAGGGAAACGCTGCGGGGGCACGAGTATTGGGGCTATAGATTGAACGGCCGGGGGCCTGGAAGCAGGATCGTGAAGCGCTTAGCCGTACAGACAGAACCGCTGCCTCATTTAGGCCACGGTCCACCCTGCTGTGGCGCATGTGGAACCCACCTTCAGCCTGTTGCACAACCGAAAGGTCGACTGGTACCGTTTTGGCATCCCATCGATCAATTTACAACTGCGACTCACTGGGGTACACTTTGTTTCTTGCCGCCTGCCTGCCACCAGGCGGAGGGCCTTCAAGCCATGGAGAAGCTGGCCCGCAGCCTGCGGGAGGCCATCTAAGCCGCGCGTATAAGCAACACGGCGGCTTGTCCAGCACGCGGTGCGAGTACGGGCGAGGCGGCGGCAGCCTTCGCGAGGCCATCCAAGCCGCGCATGTATCCAACACGGCGGCGGCGGCGGCGGTTATTAGCCCGGCACGCAGGGCGAGTGCGGACGAGGCGGCAGCAGCAGCAGCATGAGCGGCAGCGGAACGGGTTGGGGTGGGCCGAAGCTTTGAGGAGCTGTGATCTGAGCAGGAAGGGATTTTGGCGTGGTAGGCCGCATGGCCACAAACAGTATATATGGCGCCAGGGTGCGCATGGGAATGAGCTATGTGGAGCGGTTTCGGGGCGGACTTCGGCGGTCGGAGTGCGGCCGCGTGTGGCGTGGTTTGGGGTGTGTGGGCGGTGTGATGTGGGTTGTGGCCTTCGCAGCTTATGAGCGCGAGCGCTGTGTGAGCGCTTTTTGTGCAGGGGGACTGCGGTCGGGATTAGGTACACCAGGCGTGAAGTGCTGTGCAGCATGGGTGCTGGCCGCGTGGCACGAGTGCCACACATGCCAGTGGGTTCGAGTTTTCCGCCTGAGCTATATCTCGCTGGAACGGTGTACGGCAGCACGGCAGCGCATCGTCCCCCCGTCTGTGCCAGGTCCCTGTTGGGCGCCTCGTGCGTTGTCCGACAACGTTCCTCGGAACGAGGCCGGGGGCACCGGCATGGAGAGTGCTGGGCAAGCGGACTGCTGTGCATTCTTTAAGGCGTTGACGGATTGTCTGTCCCACAGCCACCTGGAGGTTTGGTGCCAGTGTGTGACCATTCAGGGCCTTCCTGGACCATCCACGTCTGCCGTACCACCAGAGCACATACGACGTACCTAAACGTACCGTACCAGCCATCTGCGCGCGTCGGCAGCTCGACGTACCGTACACCCTGGCGCCCGGGCGCGTAAGGCAGCAACACCCTGAACCCATGCAGTAACAGCTACCGGTAATCGCTAGAGCGGCTAACAGGCATCGCCCCTGGCCTCGGGAGAAAGGCAACTGTGGCCTCGAAAGGAGAGGGTAGCATGACCAGACGTGGACCCCTGACCAGCACGCACCCTGTGCACGTGTGCAGGTGGCCAGTGTCCTGGCCAGACCCCGGAAATTGGCCACGACGGCCTCATCAACACACCCTCCCGAGGATGATGCCATCGAGGGAAGGGGCCACTGGATAATGTAGTGCTATTGCTCACCCTCACAGGACTCACAGGTCTCAGCCTGTCTCACGACCACTGCGCGCTTATGCCGTCAAGGGATGACATGCAAGAGAGGCTATGTGTGACAAGTCCCGGCAGCATCACCATCAAGCCCTTATCCTCTGCAACCAGTTCGGGTGTCGACTCGGTTGACCCGCAAGGAGGGCGCCTTGGTGGGAACCGCGGTACCCACCTACCCAGGGCCCTGGTAAGCCACACGCAAGCGCCTAGGCAGCCCGCGCGTCCCTGGCACCAGAAACGAATATTCCGTGCGCCCAACATGTCGGTTGGAGCTACAGGCTGACATGCCATCAAGGAAAGTTTAACAACCAGCAACCAGCATAGGGCAGCACACATTGGTGGCAGCCCACGTCCATACGGTCCGCGGCCGGGTGCCAGTCCCACCACCTGGCCACGCGGCCCGACGGGTGCCCACCAGGGACTCCCACCATCTGGCCGGTCCCAAAGCGCGCCGCTCCTGCCCACTATTCGGCGTGGGACTAGGCCACGGAATGCCTTCGCACCAGGCACCAGGCCATACTGGTTGCGGACGGCACCAACCAGCCATGGCCACTCTAGAACCAAGTCCCGTTGCACCCAGTTCCAGACACGCTTTTCCGACGGCCAATGCACGATGACGCTGAGGCGGAACACTGTCAAAGCCACCCTCAAAGAGTCCGAGCTTGGGCTGAGAGCTGGGCTGAGACAGTGGTGCGGTTCCATAGCCAGGATTGGCATGTATCTAGTGCCATACAGCCACAAGAACGCTCCAACATGAGCCGTAATGAGTGAACGCAAGGGAAGCGCGAGACACAGCAAAGTCGCTTCACTGCTCAGCTGCAGAGCTGTGGAGCCCTTCCCAGCCGACGTAACAACGTGTTACAGTTATAGTGTTGTATATGTATATCAGCAGGGCTAGCTGGAGCAGGGTTCCATCGCCGGGTTCATCGCCCCTCCTGGAGTAGTGCTGCTGGCCCGGAAGTCCGTCCTCTGCAGACTACCCTCTCTCTTTCCGGTGCCTTTCCAGTGGCGAAACACACACGAAAATGCCTCCCAAGTTTGACCCTAATGATGTGGTGGAGGTGTGCGTGCGTGTGACGGGTGGCGAGGTGGGTGCGGCCTCCTCGCTGGCCCCCAAGATCGGTCCTCTGGGTCTGTCGCCCAAGAAGATTGGTGAGGACATCGCCAAGGAGACGGCTAAGGACTGGAAGGGCCTGCGCATCACCGTCAAGCTCACGGTGCAGAACCGCCAGGCGAAAATCTCTGTCGTGCCCTCGGCGGCCGCGCTGGTCATCAAGGCCCTCAAGGAGCCTGCCCGCGACCGCAAGAAGGTGGGCTTCATATCAGCGGCTAGCAGCAATTTTAGCCCGTTCGCGCGGGAATGCAGCCGCCGGGCGACGCCGCCGAGTAGCGCCTCTCACCCCCTGGCGCTCCCCATGTCTTTCATATAACAACCATCGCTTGACAGTGCTCAAGCTGGCGAGAACGGCAGGCACACTTGGTTTACCGGGGTACTGACCGGGCGCATGTCGATGGGGCCCTTGCGCTCTGCAGGAGAAGAACATCAAGCACACCGGCAGTGTCACCATGGCGGACATTATCGAGATTGCCCGCGTCATGCGGCCGCGCAGCTGCGCCAAGGACCTGGCGAACGGCTGCAAGGAGATCCTGGGGACAGCCGTGTCCGTGGGCTGCAAGGTGGACGGCAAGGACCCCCGCGACGTCATCGCCGCGGTGAGTGCAGCATGGGCTTACACTGGTAAAGGGGAGGGAGGGGCACTGCTTAGACCCTGAGTAGCATGGGTGGGCTGCAGCTGTTGGGGCGGGTAACTGACAGGGGATGGTGGCTGCTGCGTCCGGTATGTGCACGTCAGTGCTGGGGGAAGCGCACGGGCTGCCGGCTGCTGCCCAGTGCCAGCAGCTTCCCCGCGTGGGCACTAAGCGGGCTTTGCAGCAGCCGCGCTGGGAGGCGGGCGGCGGAGGGGTTCAGGCGGCGCCAGCAGCTCGCGGTTGGACCTGACGGGTGGGGCGAAACCAGTGGCGGCGGCAGCGGCAGTTGCAGCAGCAGCAGCAGCAGCGGAGGCACCAGCGGTAACGGCAGGAGCAGCAGCAAGGGACGAAGCAGCAGCTTGGGATAGCGCTGATGCTGGTCGTACGGGTTGCGGAGTTGCGCTGGGAAGGTTCCCCTGGCCCCGGCTGTATCGGCCATGGGCGCAGCGACACAGTGGGACCAACACGGATGGCCGGCGGGACCGAAAGCTGGCACAGCGGCCCTCTGGGCTGCAGGAGCGCTTCGTATCGGGCGTTGCACTGTGCGTACCTGTAAACGGGAGCGTAGCCCAAAGGGAAGCTGCAGCTCTGGCGGTGGAAGCAGCTGCAGGAGCAGGGGTTGCGGAAGCTCAGTCGGTCCGCAAGTGTGGTGGACTCGTCAGCAGCAGCGATGCAGCAGCGGGCGAGCGCAACGGGCCCCGCTGTTGGAGGTGCACTGCTGGAGATGCACTGGTTGCTGCCTGTGCAGCTGCTGCGGGGCAGATATGGGGCTGCCACAGCCACGGCCTGGTGCCGGCGGAGAATTCGGCCCAGCGGCATTGGATGGGATGGTTGGCGGGTCCATGACCCGTCGCAGGCGGAGGGCAGCAACGGGGCGGGGCTGTCCGCTGGCCGGACCAGGAGCAGCAGCAGCAGGAGCAGCAGCGCCTGTCTGGCGAGTTGCTGGCCCCTCAGCAGCTTCGACCTGGGCACCTGGCAGTAGCTGAAAGTGAAAGTTGGAAGTGAAAGTTGCTGCTTCGAGGGCAAGGGCTGGCCGGGGGCGTGGTGCGAATGGCCTGGCAGCATTTTGGGCCAGGCCTGCTCCTTCCGTCAGCGGCCATCTGCGTCGCTCACGCGACGCAGTTGCCGTGGAGCGCCCACAGCAGCGAGGCGGAGTTCACAGTGCCGGGAGGCACTGTGTGCCACCGAACTGCAGCGAGGGCTGCCGCAGCGTGCAGCCGTTCAAACTCGGGGTTCCGGGGCGGCTGACGGGGGCCTGCGGTGTGTGGGCAGCCCGCGCTGCGGCACCGCAGCCTCGCCGCTAACCGCCGTGGGATGGCTACCAGTCGCCAGGGGATGCCTAGGGCGCGTAAATACCGTTGGCTGTTTCGTCAACGGACTGCGGAACCTGACCTTCCCTTGTCCCTTTGTGGCCCTTTCCCTGCGCCGTGCAGATCAGCGAGGGCACCATCGAGGTCCCCGACGCCTAAGCGATGGACCTGAGGGCCCGCCACAACAGCGTCCGCGCAGCTTGTAACTTCATGTGGTCATGGATACTCGCCTCTGTCCCAGTCAGAGGTCGTTGGTTCCTGAGTCAGAGGAGGCGGGGGTGATGTGTGCACCGGGGAAGCTGGGGCGTACACGGCAGTGCAAGTGGCAGCGGCAGCTTCGGTAGCAGCAGGTCGCAGTGGAAGCAGCAGGCGTTCTGGGGACAGCAGCAGCGGCGGCTGCAAGGGGTATGTCACAGGGCGGGAGGCCTATGTACTGCCGGCAGGAGGGCGGCGTACTACTGCCGGCAGGAGGGCGGCGTACTACTGCAGCCGTACTCCAACACGGGAGGCTCCGGGGCTCCTCAACAGCCGCGTCGGCCGCTATGGCTGGGCAGCGTGGCCAGCGATGATGCATGATCCATCCGAGACAGTGGGATCTGATTGGGGTATCGACTGTGCCTAAGCTGTGGTGACTGCGGACAAGCAGCAGGTGTCGTTGCACACCGAAAGAGCAGCACTCGGGACAGCTGTACTGAACCATGCCAAGCAACAGCATGAGCATCAGGCGCAACAGCAGCCTTCAGGGGGAACTTGGGGAGGGCAGTCTTGGGGATCGTGCCCGGTCCTGTGAAAACAGCGAGGGATGCGCGTGACAGGGTGGGCCAGTGCGGTTTTGGAGTGCAGGGTGCGTCAGCCGTCAGGCAGCGCTGGGCAAGCAAAGCGGGCGGGTTGCGGTCATGTCATTATGTCGTATGGTGCTGCACGTCTAGGCAGGCGCCGATGAAGCAGGGGGAAGCCAGTCCTTGGGTCAGGGGACCTGCCCCTGGGAGCAGTTGGGGGATTGTTCTTACAGGACCTTGCCTACCGTACTTCCCCGTCCTTCGACTGCCGATAAGTATCCAGACAACTTGCTACAGCTTGCTACGACGTTTTGCCAGGGAAATTATTGGTCGTTCCCCATGCGGGAGAACACAAGAATGTGTTGGGTCTGGAATTACCAGCCGTGCGTGTAGGACCCTACCCAGCCCGTTTTATTAGCAAATCACCTAGGACGACACCTAAACACCACTACGCCACCTGCTAGTAAAAGAATCAATAACCCAGGCCATGCCTCTTAATTTCCATGGCCAGTCCATTGCCGTGGCCCCATGGTAGCCTGGGAGGCTACGGCACGTCATAAGCGGAAACGGTAGTAGCGGAAGGGGAGCTACGGGCGGCGGCTCCCGAAAATCCCCGAGGAGTCGTACGACCGCAGCTTGTTTGCCAGCATGGCCTGGCGCGCATCGAAGAAGCTGCCGCGCGCCTGCTCCACTGCGGGACCTGCCAGCTGCGGGGCGGCCGGGCGCTCCGTCAGCAGCTGCACGGGGGCAGGGCAGGGCAGGGCGGGACGGGGGTGCATCAGGGCACAGTGAATAAGGTGCCGCAACAACAACACTGGAAGGGGTGCGCAAATGCGCTAGGCGGTCAGGGCTTTGCACGCATCACATGCAAGGCGCAGGTAAAGGTGGGCACTCAGAGCAGCAAGGGCGATTGCAGTGCCATAGGACTGAAGGCTGCAGGTGTTGTGCCTCCCAAGGCGGCGCCACGCTTCCCAAACACGTGTCCAACCGCCGTGTGTGACTCCACGCGCTGAACGGCAAAGACCATGTGCGCCGGGCTGCCTGTATGCACCACAGCCTTGCCACGGGCTTGCTCATCGCGCTTGCCTTGTACTCCGGCGGGCAGATGCCCCCGCTGTGGCGGTACTGCACCACGTCTGCGTTGGGGCTGCCGCCCAGGTCGTACCCCGCACGCATGACGGGCTTGGAGCGCAGCACGCAGGCGGGCGCCGTGGTGGGCCGGGAGGCCACGAACACGTCTGCGGGCAGCAAGGTCCCGTGTGGCATGCGTGTGTATGTGAGCAACACGCAGGCGCGGACATTTCCGCACAGCCTGAACATGAAAGCGCCTCGGGTCACATGGGAGGCAGCAATGAAAAGACGGTTACAGGTCCCCCAGGCACTGGCCAGCGTGGTGTCCCGCGCAGGGTCACGCTGTGCCGCCCACTTGCCGCCGGTGTCCCACCGTCACACCGTTTGCCGTAGCAGGGCTGCAGGACAACCTTACGCGCCTGAGGCCCGAGACCAGAAGCGCGTGCGAGCAATGCCAGGCCCCCACCCCAGCTACGTGCATCTAGCAGGCTACCGCAGCCGCCAGCTCACCCCTGCGTGCGGTGGCCAGGAGCAGGTAGGTGGGCTCTGCCGGCTCCGCGCCCCAGCCCAGCACGCGCTCCGTGCGGGGCCCGGCAGCGGTGCACGGCCGGCGGGATGGCTGGTACTCCTTGGCCTGCACCCGAGAGACAAAGCACAACTGTCAGGTCACCCCATACACTTTTCGAGGATCAGGTACCGGTATCAGGTACCAGGTTACGCAAGGCTGTAAGGGCTGGTCTCAGACATTGGTAGAAAGCGGCACCAGCACGGCAGCAGCTGTGCGGTACGGTACGCACCTCTTCCGCTATGGCCACGCCGCCTCCCACGAGATTGCTGCGGTGCGACAGCTCGCTGAGCCTCAGCATGCGGGGATGCGGCTGGGCCGGCGCAGACTGTGCGTCATGCGTTAGCAGTTGGCCCCTGCAGTCATGTAGGTGGCCGTCACAGGCGTGTTGTTGAGGGTTCACCAAAATCACCCGCCAGGCACCCTTGTTGCTCTCCCCAGCAGAGGCCCTCCTTGCCTTATCCCCAAGGCGGTACTGGATCAGCGTTCACACAAAGGCAGGCACTGTCAAACGTTCCATGCCTTTTGTTTTCTAACGTGTCCTCCTGCGTTTCTATTGCGCGCTTACACAGTTGAACTGAAGCTCCTGTCGGGGATGAACTGCTTGCTGGGTTTGTGCACCAGCTCCGCCTGGTCTGGCGGCGGGACTCCGTGTCCACGTAAAGGCGTGGGCCTGCCATGGTATTTCCGGCCGTACGTCAGACCTGCATCATGCCAGCATAGTGGTAAGATGCCGACGTACGGTAGGTTATCTGCACCTGGGGCCTGCAAGCCAGTGGGAGGGAGCGCATACACGTACCAGCTGCGTCGCTGCTAGGCTGGGCGGCCTTCTTTATGCGCCGCCGTTGAAGTTCTATGTGGTTGTAGCTTTGACTGGTCGATGCATCTGATCCACCTGCATTGCACGTGCGTGGAGCGGGGTAGGTTTGGACAGGGGCGTGGGGACTTGAGACTAGGAAGGCCAGGGGAAGGGGGGAACGGGGCAGGGAGCGCAAGAGGCAATAGCAGCAAGTACAACCCGCGACATAGCTCCTGCTATGACCCTTGTTTGCCGTCATATCCTTATTGCTACTGGATGCCCTGCTAGTGCATTTTTCTGTGTTCGGGGTTCATTGAATTCGCCCATGGCGGGTTGCACCCTCCGGCCAGGGCACAAATAATTTCCAGCTCTATATACGCCACAGTATGTACAACGCTGTTACCCGGAAACGCTGCAACGTATGGAGGAAGGATTGAAAGTAACACTCCGTGTGGTACCCAGTTGCACTTGCCTCTCGAAGCCTCCCGCATAGTTCTTGCTTTGACTTTGGTAAAGGACGACAAATTCGGATGTGGGATGTAGTGGAGGTTCCTTACTCGGGAGACAGAGCGACGGGGTTGCAGCAGTTATGTGTATGGGTCTTTCTGTCGCGCGCGGTTGAGGTTGTATTATGTGTAACCTTGAGCAGTGTAAATGTGGCAGTATTCATATGCGCAAGTTGCGTGCGAACGCAGTGCCCAGGGCGGAATCGGATTACGGTACGGGAGTGCACAGAGCAACAGGGAGGTCACAAGCGGGTCCCAAGTCCCATCCGTGCTCCGGTCCATATCCTTCCGGGAAGCGAATGTCTTGAGTGTGTAGGTGTTGCAGTTGTCCCGAGCGCACGCACAACGGAAATAAAGTTACGCATGTTCACTTATGTCCTCCCTCACAGGGGAGCCCGGTCCCCCTCCCTCACGTGGGACCCCGTGTCCCAGTCCAGTCCAGTCCAGTCCGCAGTTCACAATGTACCAAAGGAAAGTAACATGCCAGCCAAAGGCAGTTGTGTTGACCACATTCTACAACGCTTCACGGCACCCCAATCCACGCCATAACTCCAAGGCCACCATCTCCATGCAGGGCACGCCTCCCCATACAGCAGGTATTCCCTCGTCTCGTTCACCGTCACCGTCCTGTTCCGTCCTACCGCCCATGGTCAACACCCCTCCAGCGCCACGTGGTCATGCCCCGTTCAATACCTGAACTATCCGCCAGTCCCCAGGGCTGCGCCAATGGAGCTGCTACAGTGCCGCCGTGCCCGCGCGCAAGGGCTCCCGCCGCCAAGCCGAACCCCGAGTCCCCGACACTATTTCTTCCCCCCTTTCTTGGTCTTTGTCGACACAGTCTCCCCGCGTGCGATGCGCTCCCGCTCTTGTTTCGCCAGGTAGATGGGGTTCTCCTGCACATTTGGGACGAACCGGGTGTAAGGAAGTTGCACCGCCTCGTGCGCATACTAAATCCAAGGCAGCGTACCGGTGCTCCTGCATCAAAGTATGATGGCGGCATTGTTCAGCTGGCATCGTGAATGTAGCATGTAGCGGTACGGTGTGCTGTGTGAGCACGTGCATGCCAGTCGTGGACGTGGGCTCTCTGATGTGGGTCTATTGCTGGGATGCTGCTATCCACATGCTTGCCGCACGTCATAACAGCGATGAGCGTACTGAAATACCTATTGTACGTCGGAATGGCAGCGGACAACTGGGTGACATGCCTGGAGGAGGCGCTACTGTACGCTGGCACGTCCTCAATGATCTTCCCACGTCCGCTCTGCTGCTCCATGCATGGGGCTCACCTCCAGGTCGTCCATGTCCGCGTTTGCCGGGGTCAATGACAGCACTTGTTGGCTCAGGGCCGGCGTGTTGGCTCCCTCAATCTTCGCCTTCAGTTGTCCGTTCTGCTCGCGTAACAACCACCGGCATGCGGGTTGGGGTACAAGTCAGGATGGATGGGCGAGGCTGCCTTGCCCACTTGGGGCGCAAGAGCAGTCGCGGCCTTTTAGGGCTAGTCATTGGTCCAGTTGCGCAGTAGTTGTGACGCTGGACAGGCCTCACCCGGTACAGCAGGAACAGCGGCTCCGACTTCCCACGGTGCTCCTTGGCTGCCTCCAGGAAGTTGCACTTCTCCGCGCAGACCTACAGCACACACCACAACCCCAATGTGCAGGTAACGTGAAGGTGGTGTACTACGTGTTAGCTTCGCAAACACCAGCTTTGCGACGCGTTGCTTTGCACAGGGTTGGGCTGCGAGCGGGACAGGGGTGTCGAGGGCCACTCACGGTCAAGAACAGCAGCGCGCTCTCGTCGTCCCGGTCCAGGCGTATTCTCCGGAAGGTTGGCAGAACGCTTTTGCATGGTCCACACCACTCGGAGTATATCTCAACCACTGCGAATGCGAAGCAAGTGCCAGGGGCGCGGCGAGCATGTCGCAGCTGACTTCGAAAAGACCAGGTGTGTCAGTGCGCCCCATCCAGTTGCGGCTCACCCTTCAGTCCTTTCCCAGCTAATCTTGTCTCTAGGTCGGCATCGCTCTCAATCGCGTACTGAACTGGGGGGAGTCCAGCCATGGTCAATCCTGTACTTCCTTTCAAGGATAACGTAACAGCATCAAGTATGGGGTTGTCATGCAATAGCTGAAAACCCGGAACAGTCCTCGTGAGACAACCGGGCGGGTCTCTGCTCCGAAGCCCGGGTGTTCGAGAGTGGCCTGCACAGCAACAGCTGCCGCTTTGCTTTGTTGCCAACTTATATCGTATATCTGTATTGAACCAAACGTGTCACCCCGCAGTTGAAGACTTTCGGTTGCCTTTGTATCCCTTTGCATACTGCCCCGTTTCGCGTATAGAGCTGCGGCCTCGCGTGCTGCGGAAGAAGTAGAATATGAGGCCACTTACAGAGGAGGCAAGTTGCGCAATTGGGCTTGCTGAATGGCGACAGAGCCGGCGGCGTCGCTCATGCCCTGGGTCGCGCTGTTCCACACCGTTACTCATGGAGACGCCTGCCGGTTGTGTGCAGGAGACCAAAGCTGTCTTCGAAAAGCTGTACAAATTTATTGGCAAAAACATCAAGAGCCTCATAGACCGGCCCAACGAACCCTACTGCTTCCGCCTGCATAAAAACAAAGTTTACTATGTCAAGGAGAAGCTCATGAAGAAGGCGACCAACGTGGGTACACAACGGGGGGATTACCGGGAAACGGAGGGGTATGCGTGCGTATTATGGGATGGGCTGTCTCGCAGCAGCCGGACGTGGAGGCAGGCGGAAGCGGCAAGTCATCGCAGAGCATGGCATTCCGGGCTTCCGACGCATTGTGACAGGCGACCTCTACCTCTGAATTGTCATATTGTGCTGCTGCGTGGACGGTATACAGATTGCCCGGGAGAAGCTGGTGGCTTTGGGGACATGCGTGGGCAAGCTAACACACAGCGGCAAGTTCCGCCTTACCATCGGCGCCCTAGACATCCTCGCCCAACACGCTAAATACAAGGTAAGCCGAACACTGCTGCGCATACGAGGGGCCTGAGCCTGGTATGAAAGCCAGCCATGGTAGTCAAGAAGGCGCACACGTGGCTCTTGGGACTGCGGGTCGCCCGTTATTAGCGGGTCTTGCAGGAGGCCCCTTACCCAACCAAAGAGAGGACCCTACCGCCGTGGTTGCGAGGTTAATACGTTGCACGTGGCAACATAGCAAGCGCACACCACGCGCGCAGCGCAAACATTACCACCTGGGGGGCGTCGTCAACCCCTCTCCCCATCCGAGGTCCCGGCCCCGAAACCCCCCGCCCCATGGTTGCCCGGGGACGAGGGGTCGACAAAGGAAAGGGGCCTTGGGGGCTGGCACCTGCCGCCAGCCGCGCGCCCCGCTGCCCCACGCCTACCTACACTTCCGTGCCCCCACAACACGCACGCCAATCCATACTGCACCCTGCACGTGGCCGCAGATCTGGGTCAAGCCCTCCAGCGAGATGCAGTTCCTGTACGGCAACAACATCCTCAAGAGCGGCCTGGCGCGCATCACGGAGAACACGCCCGCCTACACGGGCGTGGTGGTGTACAACATGGCCGACATACCGCTGGGCTTCGGCGTCACAGCCAAGTCCACCAACGAGTGCCGCGCCCTGGACCCCAACGCGGTGGTCACCTTCCACCAGGCGGACTGCGGTGCGTGCTGGGAGCGGATGTGGGGGGGATGGAGGCAGGGGGCGCCTTCCACCAGGCGGACTGCGGTGCGTGCTGGAAGGGGGGCAGCGGAGAGGGGCAAAGGAGGTGGGCGGGCGGGGTGCGGAAGGGGATAGGGGCGGGAAGGAAGGGAGTGCGGGGGATAGTGAGTAGGGTAGGGAGGGACGGGGTGTGAGAGCGAAGGGGGATGGGGAGGGAAGCTGGGGCAAAGGAGTTGTGAGATGAGGGGTTGCGGGAAAGGGGAAAGGCGGAAGGGCGGGGATGCGGGCGGTAAACGGAGGGGCAGGTAACAGGTGGGCTGCAATGCTCGATGTGGGTACGCAGTGCTGTCCTCGCGAGGCGCAGGGAGTCGCAATACGCCGTGAGAAGCTGGCACACATGGGCAGCCGTGCACACGCGGCTAGGCCTACCAGGCTTCTGCTGCACCAGATGTGTTGCCTTCCAGCGCTCCTTTGTTTCACAGCGCGGTTGGGCAGCGCTCAACACAGAGGCCTCCCACCGTTGCCATTGCGCCCACCCTGCCCCGAACTCATCGTCCCGTGCCGTTCCCCTTCCCCCACGTGTGCCCCACCCCAGGCGAGTTCCTGCGTGCCGAGGACGACTTGTGAGAGGGTGACTGCAGTGCATCGAGCATCTATGCATATGTCTTCGTATTCATGACGTTAGCAATGGGGATTTGCTTGGGATCAGTGGACGGTGCCACTGGATGGTAGAAAGGCAGGCGTTGTGGGGACGTCCACTGCGTGACCACATCGTGGAGGGCAGGTGGCTTAGCTTTTCTGGTTCGGTAGTGTACGTGCGAGTGCGGCATACCGGTGCAAAGCTCTGAAGTGGGCCGAACTGGCCAGCGTTACTTGATAGCTGACGAGTCACTGATGTGTGGTATGGCAATCTGGCAGTTGCGCCTGCAGGTCTGGTGTGTGGATGCCAACGGGACTTCTGTTCACCCTGTGACGTCGTTGGTTTCCCTTCCGCAGGGCGTCAGCAGTGTGTAGTTTGCTTTGGTGCTACACTACGTACCTGGGCGCAGCCCAGGGGCACCCAGGGGTGTACCGTGGGCACTTTTTCAGTACAACAGCTGCTCGGCCTGCCACGTGCCAGCTTACTGAGGCCGTGGGCGGGGCACGGCGTTGTGTAGGGCTGTGTACCACTGCATGTGCGCTCTGATTGGGTCACCCACAGTCCGGTGCGCACAAGACATCGTGCCGTCTGCTGTGCGGCATGTAAGGCAAAGGCTGTTGTCCCACATCAACTCAAGTGTGTTCATTGCTGAGGCTACCTTTGGGCCCTAACTGGTGTCCCCACCCAAAGCGGGGCTGGACAGGCAAGGCCTTTGTGACCCGGCGCTGTGGTGTGAGCCGTGTGACCGTCCTATGGCCGCGCCTGCAACTGCACCCAGCCACCCACGCGTGCCATTTGTTATCACTCACGCTGCAGTTCCAGCAAATCCCACTGGTCCCCACCAGCCAGTTCGCCCATCGCTTTGATAGGACGGCGACGTACCAGAACCCAGCCCCGTCCAGAGGGGACCATACCCAACATGCATGCAGGATGCAGCCCCCATCAGCCTTTGTCGTGGCACATCACCACCTGGCGCGGACAACCGTCCGCGCCTCCGCGTACCGCCCGCCATCATGGCATCAGCCCGCCAACCATCCACCGCACATGCCCCCCAAACCGCCCACCACCTGCCCAACGCCCGCCTGCCGCGTTGCCCACCAGATTGCCCACCAGCAACCTATCCTGCCCGCCCAGTCCAAGGCTCGTGTGTAAGACTTGTGTGTATGACACATGCACCTCAGCACCTACTGGTACGAGGCTGCTTCACACTCTCCACCAAGGCAAAGACCCGCCTGGCTTGGAAGGGCCCCTGCCACATGGTGCCCTTCCACAGTATGGTACCATGTTTCCAAGAGCCACTGCTCCTGCACTGAATCATTACAGGTGACACATACGAAAGGTGACGAGAATAAGACATACAAGCTTGAATGGATGACAACGTGGGTAGACTGTGCGGCCAAAACGTACGACTATACAGGAAATGGGGAATTGCGGGAATTGAACCCACGACCTCTCGCACCCTAAGCGAGAATCATACCACTAGACCAAACTCCCTCGTATAAACACTCGTCGTACTCTTAGCTACACGGCCGTACATCGTACTACATCGGCGGGCTGTGGGGCGGGCTGGGGGGCGGGCTGGGGGGCGGGCCGGGGGGTGGGCGGGGGAGGAGCCGCCGGCACCAGGGGCCGGGCCAGGGGCTGGCACAAGCGGCGCTGGCTCCTTGCGGCATGCTCGTCCATGCAGCACAGCCGGACGCCGTACGGCACCCGGCTGGGGGGGGCGGGCGGGCTGGCGGGCGGGGTTGGGGGCGCGGGGCCCGGGTGACCGCCGGCAGCAAGGACCGGGCCAGGGGCCGGCGGCGCGGGGGCAGGGAATGCGTCGGACGGCGGTTGGTGGCGCCTTCATCAAGGCAAACAACCCTTCCTGCGGCTTGGCAACGCCCAGGCAATAAGCGCAAAGGCCTGCAGTGGTGAGGGGTGGGCTGGGCGGCCAGTGTCCGCGGAGTGGAGAGGGCAGCGACCCTGTAGGAGGTTGGCCTACAATAAGCACTATGGGGTGGGCTTAACCGACATCCTAGGAATGCCTCCTGCCTTAAGTACTAAGGCTAGCCGATCCTGGCTTACAGTCCCTCAGCGACCACACCCCGACACGTGGCCACAGTGTTCCGATCTTCCGTGGGGGCTCTTGCCTTGCCCGTTTGACTGCACGTACGGGGGCCTTTCCATTGCAGCCCGACGGCCGCTACTCGGCCTTGGCGCTAGCGGCTAATGCTGGTAGGGCGTATGGAAGGGCTGTCTCGGCCACCTCGGGGCCGTGAGTCAGTCATACGACACCCATGCCGGAAGCGGTTCCCTGTGAGGACCTTAGGCCTTTTTCAAGGAGGCGGCTCGCACCCGCCTGGCTGGCGATGTACGACGACACAGCCGTACAATGCAACGGCACCGGCAGGCCCACGCACAAGCCGTTCCAGCGCATGGCGGTCAGGAGGTGGGCGGGGAAGGCCGGCACCACCAACTTCACAGGTACGTGAAAGGCACACACGTCCCCCATCCCGCACCGCATCCGCTTCACATCTCCCATGTCCAAGTGCCACGCGCCGTCAGACAGAGCGGGGTCGTACCGTACAGCTCGTGGCGCCAGAGCACAACCTGACTGCAAAGCTCCTCACGCACTCAACAGCCCTGGTCAGTCAACCGCTTGTGGCAAATCAACCATGTACGGCACGCAGTCCTCAGGTCATGCCTGATGGCCTTACTGCCATAGCCCCGCCCCGGCTCTGCTTGCCAACCTTTTGCATAATGGCCTGCCAAGACGAAGTCCACATACAGTAGTGGTCCATACTCCACGTCCATTCCAGCTGTCCAACAATCCAGACCACCGCATGCTATTTGAGCGATGCTCTAGCTCTCTCCATGGTCCCTCACCGTTTGCACCTCGCGTATACCTCAAAAGATGTTGAGCACACGCACACAAGGGACGCCGCACTGCGGGCAGGGGTCCCCGTCCCGCAGCCCCAGCGCGCTGCTGCAGCCGCGGCACAGGCACACGTGCGCAGAGTCGCCGTGCAGGAAGCCCACCTGCCGACCGCCGGTGCGGCAGCGGATGCACTTGTACGGGTTGGCAGCAGGGCCGGCGGCAGCGCCCTCACCCGCCGCCGCTGACCCCTGCTGCTGCTTTGCGTCCGAAGCGCTAGACGCACCGGCTGCCTGTGCGGCGGTTGACTCGGCGCTTGTGGCGGTTGGTGCGGTGCGACCCATAAAGTAGTTGGCCAGGGCGGGGTTGAAACCAAAGAGGCCCATGGGTGAGGGGGCTGGGGCGGCGGAGGCGGAGGCGGGCGCAGGAGGGGGAGCGGGCATGCCGTTGGGGCCGCGAGGGATGAGGCGGGGACCGGCAGCAGGCGGGGTGAGGCCGGCTGTGCCGCTGATGACCGGGATGGGGACCGGGACCGCGGGGTGGGAGGAGATATTGGGCGAGGAGGAGGGCGGCTGTGGGACGGCGCGGACGCGTCCCCCCATGATGTCGGCGAAGGTGGCTGGGCGGACGGCGCGTGGGTTGACGGGCACGGGCGCAGGGCGGGGCCCAGCAGGGGGCGGCAGGGGCGCCTGGGCGGGGGCGGCGGGGTTGAAGGAGCTGCTTGGGCGGGCGGCGTGTTGCGGAACTGCAGCCGTTGGAGCGGACGCAGTGGGCAGTGGCGCTTGGCTGTGGCCGTAGTCGCTGCTCGCAGCGGCCTTGCTGCGACGGCTGCTGTTGCTGGCGAGCTCGGCGGTAAAGGGGAACAGCGCGGCGACGGCGTCAGCGGCGGAGACGGTACGGCCAGTGCGCGGCGGCGGCTGTGCGGCGGCGCCCTGTTTCTGCTCTTGCTGCTGCTGCTGTGGCCGCTGCTGCTTCTTGGCCTGGTGCTTCGCCGTGCCCTTGTCGCCGCCAGCAGCCTCCTGCGTATCGCTGTCCCGCTGGCGGTCGCGGGGCGTCTTGTTGGAAGGGCTGGGCACCGCCGTCGGCTGCCGTACGGACCCGCCCTTGGCCTTGGCCCCCGCTGCAGATACCTCCTCGCCCGCGGCTCTTGACCCATCCTGCTGCTGCTTCGGGCCAGTTGCTACCTGCGACATGTCGGCCGGCGTCTTGGCCTGTCGCTCCTGCTGCTGCTTCTCAGCACCCGTTGTCCCTTTGTCCCCACGTGCATCCTGCTTCTGCTCCTGCTGCTGCTGCTTCCCGGAACCCTGCCGCTCCACTTGCGCCTGCTGCTGCTTGCCCTTCGGCTTGCCGCTCAACGTCCGCTTGGCGCCCGATGCCCCCGCCACAGGCTTGCTGCTCCCGCCACCGCCGCTTTGCCCCATCATCCGCAGTAGTATGTCCATCACCCACGCCACGCCCAGCGGGACCGCGGCCAGGAGCCTTTCCGGGTTCATCGCCAGACCCACGAGGTCCCAGCGCGCCTGTGCGGCCAGCAACAGGGGCGTAAGCACCACCGCCAGGCCCAGGGCCAGCAGGTGCTGCTGGCGGCTGGATGCAGGGTCCAGCGACAGCTCCGGGAGGACGGTGGGAGCAGGTCCAGTGGACTGGAGAGGGGAGGGCAGCAGTTTGGGGAAAGGGCACAGGAAGGGGTCAATTGCTCCGGTGGTTGCAGCCCCGCCATTTGTGACGCACAAGCGATCGGGGGAGGATGCAGCAGACGGCATCGACAGCTTGGCCATTGACCTATACAGCTCACGAGCATTGGTGGCCTATCGGCATATCAACAGGCACAGTCGGGCTTGCACGGGATACAAGTAGAAGGGAGGGCCCACCTGTTGCTGGACGTCCGTGTCCTCCTCCTGGTCGTGCTCATCCGCCCCTCGCACAGCTGCTGCTGCTCCAGTCTCTGCGCTGCTACCCTCGCCCACGCCCTCGCCCTCCCGCCGCTGCACTTTCCGCCGCCTGGTCCTCCGGCGCTTGCCCGGCTTGCCCCCAGACCCTGACCCGCCGCCGCTCTCAGCCGCCGGCGCTGCCGGGTCGGCACCGCTTGCACCTGCGCCACCCGTCGCGCCCTGTACGCCTGCCGCTGCCACAGGTGATTGCAGCAGCCTCAGCTCCTCGAGCGCAACTGCAGTGATGGTCTCGTTCACCCCCGGCGTCTGCAAAGCTCGCAGGGCTGTGAAGGCGCGACGCACGCCCAGCAGGCCGCGGTGCCGCCACGCGCGTGCCGCCAGCAGGTTGACACGTGCCGCACGTGCCAGGTAACCGCCCCAGTCCATGCGCCACACGTCATGGACCGTGTCCCAGCTCAGCCTGATGGCCGCATGCCGCTCCCCGGCAACTAGCGGTGGCAGTGGCGGCGGCCCCAGCGCCGCAGCTACCGGCGGTTGCAACTCGCTATCGCACACCCCTAGCACGTCAACATCTTGCGCGACGTCGCCATGCATGCACTCAGCAGGTAGCATACTGTCAGTGGTAATGTTGCTGGTGCCCAGCTCATGCACCGATGCGCGTACCGCCTGCCACAGCGCCGGCAAAGGTGGCAAACCAATCGGGTGGTCCATCACGCGAAACCTTCCCGGCTCGTAACACACAGGAACACTGCCGCCCTTCGCCGCCCCCACCAACAGCTGCGGCCCCTGCCACGGCCACGCGCCCACCACCTGGGCAGGGAGGTAGCCCGGGCGCAGCGCCCATACAACCAGCGCGAGCCCCATCCACATGCCGATTGCCCAACGCGCGAAAGAAAAGCACCAGTCCCAGACCAGGGGCCAGCCCGACGGCTCCTCGCCGTGGGAACGCTCAGTCCACTTCCGGGCCACCTCGTCAATGTGCTTTTGGGAGAAGGGAAAGTCTTGCATGCTGACCCGCAGGTCGTACTTGTATGCCCGGTACGCTGCGTCCCATTCTGACCAGTCCTTGTAGATTTTGGCCTGTGACACGATGAAGGCGACTACCAGAAGAGGCAGCCATAAGCACACGGCCGTGGTGGACCAGCTCAGGTTCCAGTACCAGGAGCTGTACTTGCACAGCCAGTAGGACGAGGCGCTCGTCGGGTCGATGGCCCAGCAAATGCCGAATATGGCTGCAATAGCGAAGCCGTTGAGGCTCAACAACTCGTCACTTGATAGGGCTGGCAGCCCCAGACGCTCGTACAGGGTCTCGTCGGGAGCGGGGCGGAGACGCGGCGGCTTGGCAGGTGCGGGTTTGTTGTTGGTCCTGCGCGCAACGTGGTTGTCACATGCAGGCACCGGTTGGTCACTGGCGGTAGGTAGAAGGCCAAGAGGGCTCTGGCGCGTGAGCAGAGCGAGCAGAAGGCGAAGTGGGCGGTGCTGAGTGCGCAAGGGCATGTAAATGGAGGACGCGTCGCATGCAAGAGGGGCATGACTAAGGGTGGGTGCAGGCGTGCAGCTGTTTGGGCTGTGTTCGCGTTGGGCTTGGCTACCTCACATCGACCCTGCCCACAGCCTCCTACTAACGCACATGTCTTGCACTAGAACTGGCTCCTTCCACCAGTCCAAAAAGTAGCCCCGTGCCGCCCACCACTCACTTGAGCGCAATGGCGTTGCAGGCTTGGCCGTTCCCCGCTGCAGTCTGCTCTTGCCTCTCCTTTTGCCGCTGCTTGGCTTCCTCAGCCATGTGATGCATGAAGCGCTTGTAATTCCGACGGTCTAGCAACTCTCTGCGCCTCTTCAAGAGCTCGCCAGGCCAGCATGATATGCACAAAAAGGCGAAGAAGAGCCCCGGAATGATGTGCTGCCCCGAACCTCCCAGGTGCGCGCCCTCCAGGGTTAGGGCCAGCTGCATGCGCAGCCACGCCAGCGTGTCGCCTCCCGGGAAGCAGGTCCACATGTTGGGCGTGAGGGCGGCCACGGCCCAGCCCAGCAGGCCCAGCAGGCCCAGCGCCTCTTGCCATGAGACTAGGGACAGCAGGCAGCGCAGCTTGCAGGGCGTGCACAGGCACATGCCGGTGGCGCCCAGGGCGTCCATGACAGCACGGGGGTTCAGGAGCCCCGTCACCAGGCCCAGGTAGCGGCCGCGGACCTGCAGGCGGGAAGCAGACGAGGCAGGCAAGACTGATTCGAGGCGGGTTGGCGATGGGCAGGAGCGGAGCTACTTAGGTAGGGTTGGGTGACATGTAACAGAGCACGATGGTGCAGGAGCCCCGTGACCAGGCCCCGTTAGCGGTCGCGGCTTTGCGCAAGCAAGGAGGGGGCAGTGCCGCCAGGAGGGGACACTAGTGGTCGGTCTGACAGGAATGGGCAAACTTGGCACGCGGGTGCCAAGGGTCTATGGCGTGACTGTGCATGCGGTCATGGACCAGCGCATTTCGCAGCCATGTGGGTTTGTCAGGTGTCCGTCCGAGTGTGGTGCATGTGCAGGTTCATCACGGCTGTGCTGGCTTGTGGACGGTGCACGCGTACCTGGGCGCTGAGGCGGAAGATGGTGCGCATGTCACGGCGGTAGTTGTACAGCCGCACACAGTTGTAGTAGGGGAGCAGGACGGGCATGAGGAGGACGTACGCCCCCTCTCGGTAAGCTGTGTACAGCCAGACGCCTGCGCAGCGAGGAGACACGCGGCGACGATGAGTTGTTGGCCCCCAGGGCGCCCAAACGTGCGGGCGGCGGCAGTCCAGTGCATCAGCCCTGCCGCCAAGGATGTGGCTAATCAGCGGCAGTACCTGTAAACGCAATCGTAAATCCACATATCATGGAGGCGAGCGGCAGGAGTAGGTGTAGCCATGACAGGAGGCTGACAGCGTAGGCGAACGCCAGGTCCCACCCATGGGCGGGTGCCACAGCCTCGGTCCAGGCGGTCGGAGCTATGCCATGTATTGCTGCTGCTGTGGTGTTCAGTCCCCCGTCGGGAACTGACATGTTGGCCAGGATAGTCGTCCACCCGAAATGCTGCGAGAAAAGCCAATCGAGCGGCAACACCCAAGCGCACACGGCGTAGGTAAGCTATGCTTAGGATTTTGAGGTTACGTCCTTTTACCATATACTGTGCTGTGCGTTCGGATGGGGCAGCAGTTATGATCATGGCGCGCAACTGCACTTCCCCATGCAGGGTATTTGCAATTTTTTGTGAACAGTAGCAGAGGTGTTGCAGATGCCAGGTTTCTTGCGGCAACTTTTGTGTGTTTTGCTCATTGCTGGTGGACATCGAGTGGACAGCCAGCTGAACGTCAGCGATCACAATTCCTTGATACTCCTTACCACTGCACCAGCGCGCAGCCTCCGTTAGGGGCCTTGGACAGGATACGGTGCAAGTGCGGTGGAGAATTGACACAGGAGAGTACTGTGGCGGTTAGCGGTTGAAAAGGGGTGTCGTTGCTGGGCAATCGCCACATGTATGTGCCAGCCTTAGGTGTGCCCCTGTTGCGAATTTGCACGTCACAGAGCCCACCGCACACACATTATCTCTGGGAATGCGAGGTTGCAACAGCTATTCGTGAGCGCATAGAGCACGATGCACAGGACATGCGCCTCACACGTCAACACCTGTTGCCAGGGTAGTGGTTCTTTTTGCTCCGTGCCAAGCAACGGGCAGACCAAGAGGGGGACGGTAGCCTCGATAGGCACCACCAACTACACCGGTGTTATGAGAGACACGCCATAATCCACACGATAAGGCGCAACGCACCATCAGACAATGAGGGGCTATACAGATGCGAAACGGGAGCACAAGCAGAACCAGGGGAGGGCAGCCCCTGAGCAGAACAGAACCGAGTCTCGCCCAGTCAACAGCCCTGTCTCAGTTTGACCGCAGCTGTCCAACCAACTGTGTACGGTACGGAGGCAGTTCACAGGTCATGCCTCACTGTTCTGTTCCCTCCCCGGCTCTGCTTCCCCACCTACATGTCCTTAATGAAATGCCAATTGGAAGTCCACGCACAGAACTTGCGCGGAAATGTGACACCCACGTCCAGTCCAGTACTCAGATAGTCCAGACCACCTCATGCTCCCTGGGCTATGTCCTGGCATTCGCAATGGTCCCCTCCCCCACTGCACATCGCGTGTTCCTCAAAAGATGTTGAGGACGCGCACACAAGGTACGCCGCACTGCGGGCAGGGGTCCCCGTCCCGCAGCCCCAGCGCGCTGCTGCAGCCGCGGCACAGGCACACGTGCGCAGAGTCGCCGTGCAGGAAGCCCACCTGCCGACCGCCGGTGCGGCAGCGGATGCACTTGTACGGGTTGGCAGCAGGGCCGGCGGCAGCACCCTCACCCTCCGCTGCCGCCGCTGCTGAGCCCTGCTGCTGCTTTGCGTCAGATGAGTTAGACGCCCCACCTGCCTGTGCGGCGGTTTGCTCGTTGGCAGTTGGTGCAACACGGCCCATGAAGTACTTGGCCAGGGCGGGGTTGAAACCGAAGAGGCCCATGGGCGAGGGTGCTGGGGCGGCGGAGGCGGGGGCAGCCGCAGGAGGGGAAGCGGGCATGCCGTTGGGGCCGTGCGGGATGAGGCGGGGACCGGCAGCAGGCGGTGTAGGGCCGGAAGAGGTGCTGCTGATGACTGGTATGGGGACGGGGACGGGGGGGTGGGAGGATGGGGCGGACGATGAGAAGGCGGTGGCGGTGGAGGAGGGCGGCTGTGGGACGGCGTGGATGCGTCCCCCCATGATGCCGACGAACGAGGCGGGGCGGACGGTGCGTGGGTTGACGGGCACGGGCGCAGGGCGGGGGGCAGCAGGGGCCGGCTGTGGGGGCGCCTGGGCGGGGGCGGCGGGGTTGAAGAAGCTGCTTGGGCGGGCAGCGTGTTGCGAAAATGCGGCTGCGGGCATCGCGGGCGGCGCTTGATGATGGGAGCTGTCGCCGCTTGCAGCGGCCTTGCTGCGACTGCTACTGCTGCTGGCTAGCTCAGCGGTGAAGGGGAACAGCGCGGCGACCGCGTCGGAGGCGGGCACGGTATGGCCTGTGCGCGGTGGCGGCTGTGCGGCTGCCCCTTGCTTCTCCTTCTGCTGCTGCGGCCACTGCTGCTGCTTCTTGGCCTGGTGCCCCGCTGTGCCCTTGTCGCCGCCAGCGGCCTCCTTCGCCTCGCTGTCCCGCTGGCGGTCGCGGGGCGTCTTGTTGGAAGGGCTGGGCACCGCCGTCGGCTGCCGTACGGGCCCGCCCTTGCCCTTGGCCCCCGCTGCAGATGCCTCCTGCCGTGCTGCTTCGCCCGCGGCTCTTGCCCCATCCTGCTGCTGCTTCGGGCCAGTTGCTACCTGCGACACGTCGGTTGGCGTCTTGGCCTGTCGCTCCTGCTGCTGCTTCTCCGCGCCAGATGCCCCTTTGCCCCCACGTGCATCCCGCTTTTGCTCCTGCTGCCTCGACTGCGGCTGCTTCCCGGAGCCCTGCCGCTCCACCTGGGCCTGCTGCTGCTTGCCCTTCGGCTTGCCGCTCAACGTTCGCTTGGCGCCCGGTGCTCCCGCTGCCTTTTTGCCAGCCACGGCCTTCTTCAACGCCGCCGCCAGCCTTTTGGCGTTCGCCAGCAGCGCCAGCAGCAGGAGCGTGGCCAGCGCCGCCAGGCCAAGTTCCAGCAGGTGCTGCTGCCATAGCTGCAGCAGGAGCGTGGCCAGCGCCAGGGCCAAGGCCACCATGTCCTCCTGCCGGATGGAGGCAGGGCACAGCAGCAGCGTCGTATTGCAGCGTTCAGGCATCAGTATACTTCACACTGTTGATCTTTTGTATTGATATTACGGTGCTTACTCACAAAGGCGCACAACTGGAGGCCGGGCACAGCGGCAGCTCGAGGGGGAAAGGGCAGCAGATGAGAAGGGGAAGGAAAGCGGTCAGTTACTACAGGCTATTGCAGGTGCTGGTGGTGCAGGAGTGCATGGGAAGGGCAGGTCCATGGGAGGGCACAAACAAGCAGGCGGAGATGGGTGCAGCGTATACGGGGCGCTGGGCGGTTACCACCTGCGGTGGCAGCGTGCATGACAATGTGTAGGGCATGGCCAGCTTGGCGAAGTCCCTTCCAACCCAAGAACACTCACGGGCCGCAAGGGACACCGAGACTTGCCCCTTGCCCAACCCACCTGCTCCAGGGCGCCCCTGCCCTTATCCTGGTCGGGCTCCTCCGCCTTCCGCCGCTCGGTCCCTTGGCGCTTGCCCGGCCCGGCCCCAGACCCCGAACCGCGGCCGCCCGTGGCCGCCGGCGCTGCCACGGGTAGCTGCAGCCGCCTCAGCTCCTTCAAGGCAGCTGCAGCACGCGTCACGTTCACCCCCGGCGTCTGCAGGGCGCCAAGAGCGTTGAAGGCCCTTTGCATGCCCTCCAGCCCGCTGTGCCGCCACACGCGTGCCGCCAGCAGGTTGACACGTGCCGCACGTGCCAGGTAGCCGCCCCAGTCAATGCGCTGCACGTCATGGACCGTGTCCCAGCTCAGCCTGACTGCCGCATGCGGCTCGCCTGCAACCAGCGGTGGCAGTGGCGGCGGCCCCAGCGGTGCAGCAACCGGCGGTTGCCGCTCGCTACTGCACACACCTAGCCGTTCAATGTCTTGCCCGGCATCGCCAGGCATGCATTTCAGTGCTTGCTGTGCGTCCGGTGGCAACTTAATGTCAGTTGCAGCGCTGCTAAGGCTCAACTCACGCACCGATACTAGCGCCGCCTGCCACAGCGCCGGCACAGACGGCACACCAACCAAATGGTTCACCACGTCAAACCTTCCCGGCTCGTAGCACACAGGCGCACTGCCGCCCGCCGCAGCCCCCACCAACAGCTGCGGCCCCTGCCACGGCCACGCGCCCACCACCTGGGCAGGGAGGTAGCCCGGGCGCAGCGCCCATACCACCAGCGCGAACCCCATCCACATCCCGGTTGACCAACGCAGGAAAGAGGAGCACCAGGCCAGGATCAGGGGCATGCAGGACGGCTCCTGGCCGTGGGTCCTTTCAGTCCGACACCGGGCTATTTCATCCCTCTTGCCAGCCGAAACGTCAGGCATGCTAACCCGCAAGTCGTACTTGTGCGCCCGGTACGTTGCGTCCCATTCCGACCATTCCTTGACGATTTGGGCCTGTGACACGATTACGGCGACCACCAGAAGAGGCACCCCTAGGTACAAGGCCATGGTGGACCAGCTCAGGTTCCAACACCAGGAGGTGTACTTGCACAGCCAGTAGGATGTGGGCCCCGCCGGATCGATAAGCCAGGCACCTCCGACCATGACTGCGAACGCGAAGCCGGCGATGCGCAGCAATTCGGTACTCGTTAGGGCGGGCAGCCCCAGCCGCTCGAGCAGGGTCTCGTCGGGCGCGGGGCGGAGACGCGGCGGCTTGGCAGGCGCGGGTTTGCTGTTGGTCCTGCGCGCAACGTGGTTATCACATGCATGCATCTGTCGGTTACTAGCGGTGGGCAGAAGGCCAAGAGCCAAGAGGGCTCGGCCGCGTGGACAGATCGACGCAGGCGGGGGTTAAGTCACAAGCAAGGGGTTCAGGGGTTTGACGCAGGAGGGGTGCAGCAGACGTGCAGCTGCTCGGGCAGTTCTCATATCGACCTTGCCCACAACCCCTAAGATACGCGCTCAACAAGCAGCTCTGGTGAGTCCAGGACTTAGACCCATGCCGCCCACCACTTACTCGAGCGCAATGGCGTTGCAAGCGTTACCGTTCCCCGCTGCAGCCTGCTCCTGCCTCTCCTTCTGCCGCTCCTTGGCCTCCTCAGCCATGTAGTGCATGAAGCGCTTGTGCTTCCGACGGCTTAGCAACTCTCGGCGCCGCTTAAGGAGTTCGCCAGGCCAATACGACAAGCAGAACGCATAGAAGAGCGCCGCGATGATGTGCTGCCCCGAACCTCCCAGGCGCTCCCCTTCGAGGGTTAGGGCCAGCTGCATGCCCAGCCACGCCAGCGTGTCACCGCCGGGGAAGCAGGTCCACATGTTGGGCGTGAGGGCCGCCACGGCCCAGCCCAGAAGGCACAGCAGGCCCAGCGCCTCCTGCCACGACACCATGCACAGCAGGTACCGCAGCGTGCAGGACGTGTCTAGGCGTACGCCGATGGAGTCCAGGGTCTCCAACAGAGCACGATGGTGCTGGAGCCCTGTGATCAGGCCCAGGTAACCGCCGCGGACCTGTGCCAGCGAGGTGGGGACAGCGCCGCCAGGAGGGGCCCTCGTCGGTCAAGCTGACGGGAATGGCAGGATATCAACTGGTGGTGCCGAAAGCTAGTGCGTTGTGAGAGTCTGTGCGTGCGGTCACAGACGAGCGTGATTCACAGCCAGAAGGGCAATTTCTAGGCTAGGATGTTTCAGTGTGGTGCATGCAGGGGCAGCATGGCGGCGCGCGTGGACCAGCGGTACCTGGGGGTTGAGGCGCAAGACGGTGCGCATGTCACGGCGGTAGCTGTACAGCCGCGCACAGATGTAACAGGGGATGAGGACGGGCATGAGGAGGAGGTCAACCCCCTCCTGGTAGCACAGGTACAGCCAGACGCCTGCGCAACGAGGAGACACAAGACCATGATGAGCAGGCGTTGGCCCCCAAAGTGCCCAAACGTGCGGCACGGCAGCAGCACCATGCACTCGCCCTGATATCAAAAAATGGCTGGACGAAGGCATTACCTGTAAGTGCTATCAGCACTGCACATAGCAGAGAGCCGAGCGGCAGGAGAAGGTGTAGCCATGACAGCAGGCTGACAGCGTAGGCGAAAGCCAGGTCCCACCCATGGGCGGGTGCCACAGCCTCGGTCCAGGTGGGCGGACCTGTACCATGCAATACAGCTGCCGTAGTGTTCAGTCCCCCGTCGGGGACTGACATGTTGCCGGAAGTGCAGCCCCGACACCCTGCCGACACGCTGCGAAGCCGAGCAGCAACACCCAAAGCGCATCACGGTGTAGGTCAGCACTGCTTCGTACTTCTGCGCTTACGTCCTTTTACCACATACTATGCTGTTGAGCGGGATGGCTCGCAGTTCTGTTCATGGCGCGCAACTGCAGTTGCCCATGCAGGGTATTTGCAATTTTTGTTAACAATAGCAGAGGTGATATACATGCCATACATCTTGCGATTATCTTTTGTGTTTCATACATTGCTGGTGGACAGCGCTTTGGACAGCCGGCTGAAGGTCAGCGAGCATTTCGTTGATACTCCTTTACTTCTACCGCGTTACTGCACAGTAGTCAAGGAACATGCAGTCGTGTGTGCTTCCACAGCGCGCGGCCTCCATTAGGGGCCTTACTAGCCGGTCGACTGCTTGCAAACGAGGCTCTCCAGCACCCATAGTCAAGAGCCGCTTGGACAGCGGTCAATTGCAGCTATGTGCGTTGAGCGCTACCTCGGCTTCGGCGTCCGCGTCGGGGGATGCGTCGGCGTCCGCGGTGCAGCTGATTGGAGCACTGCGGAGAGTGTTGACACTCGAGGCTCTCAAGGCGACAAGGGCTTTCCGTAACAGTGTTTATAAGTAGGTGCCAGTATGGATGGGAGTGGCACTTAGTCCCGCCCTGTCGCAACGCCTATTGACCTGCGTTGTGCTTGCGCAGAGCACGCGAGGCAGTCGGTAACGCCGCGGGGCCGCAGAGTGGCTACGCTATGCTCGCCGCCCTAGCAATCCCTCAGATCCCTGGGAATGGGCTGTCGGACTTGCTCACAAACCGCGTCTTCCTCGTGGGCTTCTGGTCTTGGTTCTCAGCTCAATTCCTGAAGGTGCGTGCGCGTTGGGCCGCTCCCGCCCTGCAAGTTGGTAGCGCCAAATAATTCGTTTGAGCCCTATTACTCTTCAGCTGGGTGCTGCCAGGGTCAACGCAAGAGGCATACCTGGCTACCTCCCCCCTACCCCGCTAACCTCGCCCTTCGCTGACCGTTGCCGGTTCAGTTAATTTGCCACATCTGCGGTTTACCCCCTACCCCAACAGATATTCACAAAGCGTTTCAAGAAGGGCGTCTGGGACCTCGGGGCAATGATGGAGTCCGGTGGCATGCCTTCCTCGCACTCCTCCCTCTGTGCGGTAAGTGTAGGGGTGCCTTTTGCGGTGCCTTCTGGGTTGCAGTGGCCATGGGTGCGGTGGGCCGTGGTAGAACGTGGGGCGGATTCCACAGGTCGGTTGCACATGGGTGGTCGGCCCGCACGCACTGCAGAGGCGCCTGCAGTTGCGCACCACTGACGCCTGCTCAGACATGTTGGGGTAATCGGTTGGCCAGCTAGCTACAAGCCCCTGGCACATAACGTCCGCGTTTGCGACTTCTTCCCCTACACTGCGGCACAGCACCCCGTCACCGCCGCACTGCACCACCGTTTCTGGCGCCAAGCTTTACACCTTCCACTCCCCACACATAACCACAGCGGACGCGTCACCCGCGTCCAGAGCACAGCCGGCAACCGCCAATCCCCGTCGCGCCCATCGCGCATGTCCCCTGCCGCCTATATACCCACCATATGCACCTTCACGCCAAGACCAGCACCATTAACCGCATACGGGCACTGTATCCACCCTGCATCACCACACACTCCTTTTTCCCTCGCCGCAGCCAACTCTCTCCGCATCGCCAGGGGAACCATGTTCGCTTTGCCAACCCACTTTCCCTTCGCACGCAGGTATCAGCGTCCAAATGACTCCCTGACATGTTACACTGATTGCTCGCGCTTCACGCGCACCCCATCCCAATTCACATCACCGCTCTCTCTTTCCTTAACACCCCTCTACCACCAACTCCTTCTGCACTCCCAGGGCATCACCACCGCGGTGGCCATCCAGGAGGGGCTGGGCAGCGCGCTGTTCGCCGCCGCGCTGTGCTTCTCAGTCATCGTCATGTACGACGCAATGGGCGTACGGCGGCACGCAGGTGAGCAGGGGGCGCCACGGGGGCATGCATCGAGGGTCCTTGTACGACGCCATGGGTGTACGGCGGCACGCAGGTGAGCAGGGGCGGTACGGAAAAGGGCTTATGAATGGGATGACTTGCGGGGCTGCTGATGGAGTGGGGTGTCGGGGGCGTGACCTGAGGCGCCCATGCCGCACGGGGGAGCCTGTCGATGGTTTGGCGTTGCACCGTGGGCCTGGGACTGGCAGCTCGGTGCGCAGTGGCAAAGGCTGTGGTGGTCTCGGTGGCGACGGAACAGCGACGTCGGCAGCGAGCGGCAGCGTGGGCTACGGCCGCGGCGGCAGCAGCAGCAGCGGTCCGGTGGCGGCGCTGGCAGGATCACCGCTGTGACGGCAGCAGGGCGCAGAGCGCTCTGGTGACATAGGAGCCGCAGCTTCCGTGGCGTACAGCAGGGTGCCTCCGCGGCCTGCTGAGGGGTACATGTACAGGCCTAATTTCCTCGTTATGCGCCGAGCCAGCGTGGCAGCAAGGGCTGGGCGCAGCGCGAGTGCGTGCAGCCTTGCCAATCTGCTGTCTCGGCTCGGCTCCCTGCAGTCCAAAGCGTAGTTCAGCGGTCGGGGGCTGCGACCTGGACCCAGGCACAGGTGGTGTGCCTTTCCGCGTCGGGGTGGTGGTGGTGGTGGTGGTGGTGATAGCCGCCATGGTGTTGGTCGGCGCTGTCAGGGGCAACGGAGCTCCCCAGGCAGCATGACTGCCGGGTTGATGCCAGTACGACGGGCCGTTACCGGCTTGCTGGGGCAGCGAAAGGCATGCCGGTATATGGCGGTGGGCGCCCGTAAGCACGGTCCTTATGGGTGCTGATAAGGAGTGACGCGCGGCGGATCGCTGGGACCTGTCATCTGGGGAGGGGGAGGAACAGCAAGGGCCGGCCCCAAACATTGCTGGTGCTCGTGCGGTGCGGTGCGGTGCGGTGCTGAACACCCATAGGACAAGAAGCTTGTCACCGCACCACTTCATCGTTCCCTTACAAGCCCCCACGGCTTGTCCACGTGCCCCCAGGCAAGCAGGCGGAGGTGCTGGACAACATCTGCATTACTTTATGAGACCACCCACACATGCCATATCGCTGCCGTTCCCTCACAATGCCCCTCCCCCTGGTCCACGGCTCCTCCGGCAAGCAGCGTTTCCGTGCTTCCCTGACGCCTTAAACGGTTTCCTCGCGTTTCACGCGTGCCCCCAGGCAAGCAGGCTGAGGTGCTGAACAAGGTGATTAACGAGCTGTTGCACGAGGACCACCCCATGGGGGAGGTCAAGCTCAAGGAGGTGCTGGGGCACACGCCGCGCCAGGTGGGGGTGGAGGGGGAGGTGGGGGCGAGGACCTGCAAAGCAGTTGTTCGTGTGGTAGGGCACACGCCGCGCCGGGTGGGGGTAGCGGAGTTGGCAAAGCGGATCTGCAAAGCAGTTGTTCTTGTGGTAGGGCACATGCCGCGGCAGGTGGGGGCCGGGGAGGTGGGGGCGAGGCTGGCAAGGGTCTGCAAAACAATGGTTACCGACGTCTGAGGCGGCCGGCGGTGGGGCACACGCCGCGGCAGCTGCCTGCTCCTGCCGTACCGCCCGTGCTGCAGGCGGTGTGCTCCTTGCTGCCGACGCATGACCTGTGCTAATGTACTGCTTGTGCTTGCGACGCCTCCCGTGCTGCAGGTAGTATGCGGCGGGCTGCCGACGCATGGTCTGTACTAATGTACTGCCTGCACCTGCCGTACTCCCCGTGCTGCAGGTGGTGTGCGGCGGGCTGCTGGGCCTGGCAGTGGGGCTCTTCTTCCCCGTGTGAGCACCGCAGGGGGAGGGGGAGGGGCAGAGCAGGAGGCCTCCTTGACGCACAGCAACTGCTGTCGAAGCGAGGGCGACGCGCGCTCAGCAGCGGGCAGGCGCGAGGGCTCAGGGGCGCCGTTGTGGAGGAGGAGGGTTGCTGCGCGTGAACCGTGCGTCCGTCCTTTACACGCACGGGAGGCAGCGGGGCGGTGGAGCAGAGTCCAGGAGGGTTGCGCGTATCGTTGCGGACTTGACCGAGGAGCGAGATACTGCAGCTGCGAGTGGGCTAGGGCGAAGGCAGTCGGCAGACGTTGGCAGGAGGCGGGGAGTTTGCTTAGGGGAGGTTGGGGAGCAGCACTGCTAGGAGGGAGCGAGGGTTTTTTGGGGTGTCTGTGCATCTTTACGTGGCGTTGCGTGGGCTGGGAAGCGTTGTTGCATCACGCCCCAGTGGCATCTGGCTGTCGCACGAGCTGGCCGCCGCCGCTGCTGCAGCACCTAGGGTGTGCTTGCATGGGAGCAGGGCCGATCCTGATGAAGAGTTAACTCCGCAGTGAAGAAACAGTTGCGGAACGCATTTTTGACCGAGGTACAATCGTGGTCGGTTTGTTGAGCCTGTTGCGATTACCACTGTGGGCTGCTGGGAAGTTAACGGGAGAGGGTCAAGACAGCTGGGGGCTCCGAGGAAGGTTGCACAAGCTGGACAGAGGTGGGGCCCCTTCTAGTGCGTTGGAAAGGGTTTGCGAATTTTATCCGCTAAGTACGGGGTGCTGATTGTGCCCTATGCATCGAAGAGTTACGTTGGACTCGGCATTTTTGTATCGTGTTGTTTAGGGAGCTCGCACGACAGCCCTGCTGCAGTCAGCGTGGGGTATGGGAGGGCTTGCGGAAGGGCTGCGTGGGTGTCGTTTCCTGCCTCTGCGCCTGATTGCTGCCGATGTCCGTACGGTGTTCCTGTGTATTCACAATATCCGCCTTAAAGCTGGCTATTAGAATTGTAAAAAAGTCGCATGGATGTACGGTAGCATACTTCCCCGGTCCCTGTCTCTGAAAGGATACGGGGCTAGTATTCGGGGCTTACATTACTTGCTGCTGTTGTATGACTGCTGGGTAGGGTACCCGCAGCCAACCAAGGACGGCAACCTGCTGGAGGCAGGAGGGCAGGTGGGCACAGGTGGGGGTGAGTCCGCTCACAGTACAAACTACTTGGCGCCAGCAGAGCACGGTTACATTAGTGGTAACTATGCAAGCAGGGCATAAGCTTGAGGGTACCAGTCTTGTAATTCGTCTCCCATGCGGTGTTGCAGGGCGTGCTGGGGGAAAGGTGCTGCTCATCCTGCCCGCGTCTCCCTTGCTGTACCCAGTGCCTAACTCAGGGCGCTCCCACCTAGCAAGGCGCTCCCATTAAGGGACAGAACTTGATTGCTTCTATAGCCCTGTAACCTTAAAAGAGCCCCTCGGCTTCCATTTGCGAGGTTGACACACCTGTGTCAACCTCGCATGGGACTGCATTAGCGTTGTATGCGACAGAACAGCCATAGCACGCTGAACACCAAGTACTGGCTTCATGGCGCTGTCATAATGTACTTACTTTGATCCGAGGGTTGTAAGCAGCAGGCCAAGTGAAAGGCGACCGTATTGGTATGCTTTGTTACAACTCGCGGAGCACTTAGTCCCTCGGCTGGTCCCTACCAGCGACATGACTAAATGCAACAATACAATACAAGTGCCGTCCTGCCCAGTTCCACCGGCAGGCAACAGGGGAGCCCTCCCCTGCGGCCAATCACTCCTGTATTGGTCACGCCGTGCACAGCGGACATGCACACGCCCTTTTCTGTAATTACATTTGCTGATTGGCTTGTCCTTGAACGGCATCGCAACGTATCCAAGCCCTGCACGCGGTTGTGCGGGGCCAAGTAGTAAGATCGGTGAGGGCCTTGGGCGGGGCACAGGCATGCCATGTCCTGAGCACCTGGCCAAGCAAGCAGGCAGTGATACGTATTTGAAAGTCGGCTTCTGTTCCTAGTGATGTAACCCGGTTTGGAGGCTGGAATGGGTACCCAAAGCCAACAGAGGACAGCAGCCGCAGGGTGCGTGGGTTGAGTCGTCCGCCCAGCCATTTTTTTTTTTTTTTTTTTCAGGAGAAGGGTTATGGGATTATCGGAGACCTATTT
>VFQN01001374.1_pt1 | contig 40952 bp, 34 predicted proteins | sample 3512371 | NCBI WGS metagenome assembly VFQN01 (sample SAMN10412370, study PRJNA504923) | tailings metagenome | isolation source: Replicate 2 from Balatoc abandoned mine | place: Philippines: Itogon, Benguet | collected 2017-08-28 | reverse complement strand
CCCGGAGGGCAACTGATTGTGCTTGCACCGACCTTTATATCTCCTTCCCCGGAGCCTTTTGGGCCCCTTTGGGCATCTAAAGGGCCCCAAAGTGCTTTCAGCGCATATATGTCATTAATATCTAAAAGCGGGCAAGATAAAGTTAACAATTTATGCCCAAAGGGCTCGCGTTGCTTGGCTCTTGCCCCGAAGGGGCAACAGCCAAAGACCAATAAGTTACCCGCCGGACTGCTTTTAGACAAAGCTTTTAGATATAGATGCCCTTGGGGGTTAAATGGATTATTTGAATGTGAAACAGGCAATTATCATACATTTTGCCCTATTAGTTGTGTTGCATGGTTATATCAAAAAATTGAAGATAGCTTTTTTTTAGTTATTGGCACAAAAACTTGTGGCTATTTTTTACAAAATGCTTTAGGAGTAATGATTTTTGCAGAACCTCGTTATGCAATGGCTGAATTAGAAGAAAGCGATATTTCTGCGCAATTAAACGACTATAAAGAATTAAAACGTTTATGTGTTCAAATTAAACAAGACAGAAATCCTAGTGTTATTGTCTGGATTGGTACTTGTACAACTGAAATTATCAAAATGGATTTAGAAGGAATGGCTCCTCGTTTAGAAGCTGAAATTGGTTTACCTATTGTAGTTGCACGTGCAAATGGTTTAGATTATGCTTTTACACAAGGTGAAGATACTGTGTTATCTGCTATGGCGTCTCGCGCAGCGAGAAGAAAGGTAGCTGATTGTCTTTCACTATCGCCTTCCCCTTCGGGGCAAGAGCCAATAACAGCCCTTTCTTTGTCCCCCCAAAGGGGCGAAAGCCCGGAGGGGCAATTACCCTTCCAGCCTGTGGGCACCGGGGGGCAGAGAAAGTCTTTAGTTTTATTTGGTTCGGTTCCAAGTACAGTAGCAACTCAATTAACCTTAGAATTAAAAAAAGAAGGTATTACTGTTTCTGGATGGTTACCTGAAAGACATTATCATGAATTACCAGTGTTTAATAAAGATACTTTTGTTTGTGGGATCAATCCTTTTTTAAGTCGTACTGCTACAACTTTAATGCGTCGTAGTAAATGCACATTAATCTGTGCCCCATTTCCAATAGGACCAGATGGTACAAGATTCTGGATTGAAAAAATATGTGCCGCTTTTGGGATTACTCCAAGTATAAACCCAGTAACAGGTAAAACAAAGTTAACTGAACGTGAATTCCTTCTTTTTGAAGGATTAGACTCATATTTAAAAATCATACGTGGTAAATCTGTGTTTTTTATGGGAGATAATTTGTTAGAAATTTCCTTAGCTCGTTTTTTAACACGTTGTGGTATGATTGTGTATGAAATAGGAATTCCTTATTTGGATAAAAGATTTCAAGCTGCTGAATTAGCTTTATTAGAACAAACTTGCAAAGAAATGAATGTCCCAATGCCAAGAATTGTTGAAAAACCTGATAATTATTATCAAATTCAACGCATTCGTGAATTACAACCTGATTTAACAATAACCGGGATGGCTCATGCAAATCCATTGGAAGCCCGTGGGATTACAACAAAATGGTCCGTTGAATTTACATTTGCTCAAATTCATGGATTTACTAATGTACGTGAAATTTTAGAATTAGTTACACGTCCGTTACGTCGTAATCTTCTAAACCCCGCCAACGTTAACTAACCCCCTTCGTGCCCCCTTTCAGCCCGCCCCTTCGGACAGCCCCCTCCGAGCCCGGAGGGTAACATCTCTGTTTTATTGGCTTACCCTTTGGGCCCCAGAGGGCAAGAAAAAGAAGGGGCAAGAGCCAATGAGCCCTTTGTGTTGTTGCCCCCCCCTTCGGGCCCCTCCGGCTTTCAGACAAAGAAGTGCTACGTTGCCCCTTCGGGGCCCCTTCGGGCATATATTGCTCTTGCCCCGAAGGGGCAACGACACCAACCTTCGGGGCAAGAGCCAATAGACCAAAGGGCCCTCGCGTTGGTGCTTCCCCGCAAAGCGGGACACCAAGAACATCGGCTTATATCCCTTTGGCCGCCTCCCACGTTGTGGGACGCGGCAATCTAAAGCGGGTACCTTCTCCCTATTTAATAAGCGGCCGACTTTTATGTCCTTCGCTGTCTTCGGGGCCCCTTTGGTCGAGCGATAGCGAGGATTGCCCCTTTGGGGCAACGACACTTATCTGTCTGCAATATATGCCCAAAGGGGCCCCCTTTGGCCCTTTGGAACGTCTTTTAGCCCTTTGGGCATATATTGCGCTCCCCAAAGGGGCGAGCGCATACCCCGCAATATATGCCCAAAGGGCTCCGCGTCGTCTATTGGCTTCGCCAATTTATGCGCGGAGCGCATACTGCACCTTTAGGTGCTGGAGAACAACGTGGGAGTCGGGGCCCCTTTGGGGCAACGAGAGCTTTCAGCCCTTTGGGCTTCTCTGTCTTATGCGCTCCCCGAAGGGGCGAGCGCATACTGCACCTTTAGGTGCTGGAAAGGATCCTGGAAGGGGGTTACGTTATTGGTGCGAAGCACCAACCTTTGGGCCCCCTTTGGGGCCCGCTTCGTATGTGGCCCCTCCGGACCGCAATATATGCCTAAAGGGCCCCTTCGGGGCAATCCTCGCGTTGCTATTGCCCAAAGGCGGCCCCTTTGGGCATATATTGCGCAACGAAAGGCTTCTTTGTCTGAAAGCTTTGGGCATATATTGGGGCCCCTTTGGTTTCTCGCTTCGCATCTCAATATATGCCCAAAGGGTAAGCGGTGCTCTTGCCCCTTCGGGGCCCCTTCGGGCATATATTGCGAGACGAACCTCCGGGCTGAAAGCACTACGGACTGAAAGCCTCCAGGCCCTCGCTGTTTCGCTGTTTCGGAGCATAGCGGCCCTCCCCTTTTTTATTTTTTTTGTCTGCTTTCAGCAATAAGTTACCCTCCGGGCAGCTTTCTATCTCCTTCCCCGGAGGGGCTTCATATATTTTGCCCCCCGAAGAGCGGAGGACAAAGAAGCGCAGCGAGCCCCTTCGACGTCCCCCAAAGGGGGATGCGAGGGACAGAGATGCCGATACCTTTCCAGCACCTAAAGGTGCAGTATGCGCTCGCCCCTTCGGGCCCCTCCGGGGTAATATATTGACAGAAAAGCCCAAAGGGGGCCTAAAGTGTTGTATCCTTTCAGCCCTTTGCCCCCCCTTCGGGGGGGTAGGGCCTTCGCATCCCCCTTTGGGGGACGTCGAAGGGGCTCTATACATTGCAATATATGCCAAAGGGCCCTTTGGGCAAGCGCAGCGAGGAAGGTTGGTGCAATATATTGCGTCGTTGCCCCGAAGGGGCAAGAGCAAAGCGGGAGCGTCGTCTATTGGCTTCGCCAATTTATGCGCGGAGCGCATACTGCACCTTTAGGTGCTGGAGAACAACGTGTTTGCCCCTTCGGGGCACGAGGCTCTTTGCCCCTTTGGGGCCCCTTTGGGCATATATAGCGGCCGGAGGGGCCACAACAAAGCGGGCCCCAAAGGGGGCATCTCGCTTTATAGATCTGAAAGCCGTTCAGGGGCCCCTATGGGGCAATCCTTGCTTCGCAAGAAGAGACGAAGGGGCCCAAAGGGCCTTCGTCTCGCTGCGTCCCCCGAAGGGGGAAAGAGATGAGAAGAGAAGGCCCCGGCTTTCAGACAAAAAAGTGGGCATATATTGTTAACAATATATGCCCACAGCCCTTTGGGCCCCAGAGGGCAAGATAAAGAGCCCCAAAGGGGTAATAGAAAGAGGGCACCTTATAAGCTAGACAATGAAAAAAAAATATGATAAAAATATAAAATATAAACAAGAATAAACAAAAAACCCTCTTCGGCTTTCTCTCGCATCCCCCAAAGGGGGACGCGCTATGCGTTTGCCCCAAAGGGGCCCTTTGGCATATATTGGGCAACGACCCCTCAATATATGCCCAAAGGGCCTTCGTCTCGCTGCGTCCCCCGAAGGGGGAAAGAGATGAGAAAGAGAAAGCTAAAAGCACTGACTTCTATTTTAAATACAAGGGATTGTAGTTCAATTGGTTAGAGCACCGCCCTGTCACGGCGGAAGTTGCGGGTTCGAGTCCCGTCAGTCCCGTTTAACAAAGCTAGTTTTTAAGATCCCAGAGGGCAGAGAAAGTATTTCTCTTTAATAAGCCCAAAAAGGGTTCATTGGTCTATTGCCAATATATGCCCAGAGGGCTGAAAGGAAGGGGGCCCAAAGGGGTATAAATACAAAACAACGCAACGCGAGCCCCTTCGGGCCCCTTTGGGGCAACTGATTGCCGATACCCGCTTCGCGGTATATATTGGGGCCCCCTATGCTTTCTCTCTTTTAGTTGCCCCCAAAGGGGCGTTTGCCCCGAAGGGGCCCCTTTGGGCATATATTGCTCTTGCCCCGAAGTGGCAACGACCAACCTTCTTTGTCTAACCCTTTGGGCTTCTCTGTCTTATGCGCTCCCCGAAGGGGCGAGCGCATACTGCACCTTTAGGTGCTGGAAAGGATCCTCTTTCTCCCGAAGGCCCTTTGGGCCCCCTTTGGGGCAACTAAAATATGCGCGTCTCCCACGTTGTGGGACGCGCATACTGCACCTTTAGGTGCTGGAAGTCGAAGGGGCTCTTTATCTTGCCCTCCGGGGCCCCATTCGGCTTTGCCGAATAGGGGCAAGAGGATCCTGATAGTAGCTTTCAGACTTCTATGGCTGAAAGGATCCTACGATCTATTGGCCATGGCCAATGCATCGGAGGATCCTCTAGGATAGAGTATCTCGCAGATGCTCGATCCTTTCAGCCCTTTGGGCATATATTGCGAGCCCCTTTGGGGCAACAGAAATATGCGCGTAGCGCATACTGCACCTTTAGGTGCTGGAGGATCCTCTAGGATAGAGTATCTCGTCTTTTTTGTCAATATATTACCCCGGAGGGGCCCGAAGGGGCGAGCGCATACTGCACCTTTAGGTGCTGGAAAGGTATCGGCATATATTACGTCGTTGCCCCTTCGGGGCAAGAGCAATATATGCCCAAAGGGGCCCCTTCGGGGCAACGAGCAAAGCGGGCCCCAAAGGGGGCCCGAAGGGGCATCTCTTTCGCTTCTCGTTGCCCCTTCGGGGCAAGAGCGAAGCGGGACGCAAAGCCGAACCGAAGGGGAGCGAAGCAAGTATCGGCTTTGCCGATATCTTGGCTTTGCGTCGTCTATTGGCTTCGCCAATTTATGCGCGGAGCGCATACTGCACCTTTAGGTGCTGGAGAACAACGTGGGAGGCGGCCCAAAGGGGGCCCAAAGGGCCTTCGGGGCAAGAGCGCGCTTACCCTTGGGCCCCGTAGGGCAAGAAAAAGAAGGTTGGTGCTTCGTTGCCCCTTCGGGGCCCCTTCGGGCTTCTTTGTCTGAAAGCTTGCCCCGAAGGGGCAACGAGCACCAACCCCCTTTGGGCTTCCAGCACCTAAAGGTGCAGTATGCGCTACGTCTCCCGAAGGGAGAAAGCATATTTGTCTTATGCGCTATATATTACCCCGGAGGGGCTCGCTGTCAGAGGGGCCGGAGGGGGTAGTGGGACGCGCATACTGCACCTTTAGGTGCTGGAAAGGGGACGCAAAGCCGAACCGAAGGGGAGCGAAGCAAGCCCCAAAGGGGCTTCGTAAGAAAGAGACGCCCTCTGGGTCTATTGGCAGTTGCCCCTTCGGGGCAAGAGCCAACGCAAAGCTATGCGCGTAGCGCATACTGCACCTTTAGGTGCTGGAGGAACGTCTTTTAGCCCGACTCGCTTTTTTGTCTGAAAGGCCCCTTCGGGGCAACGACGCACTCCCACGTTGTGGGATGCGAAGGATATATATGCGCTCGTGCCCCAAAGGGGCCCCGAAGGGCATATAAAGTGTTGTCCAGCACCTAAAGGTGCAGTATGCGCTCCGCGCATAAATTGGCTTTGCCAATAGATAACGTAACCCCCTTCGTCTCGCTTTGTCTCCCTTCGGGAGAAGAGATGCCCCTATGGGGCAGCACCTAAAGGTGCAGTATGCGCTCGCCCCTTTGGGGAGCGCTTCTTTGTCCTCCGCTGTCGGGCTAAAAGACGTTAGTTCTTGGCAAAGCCAAGACGTAACTAACGTTCCTTGGCAAAGCCAAGAGACGCGCATACCCTTGCCCCAAAGGGGCCCCTTTGGGCATATATAGGAGGCCCAGAGGGCCCAAAGGGGCATCTCGCTATATATTGCCGCAAGGCGGCCGTTCAGGGGGTTACGTTATTGCCCCAAAGAGGCAACAATCAGTTCCCCCGGAGGGGCATCTCTTTCCCCCTTCCTTTCAGCCCGGAACAGCGAAGGCCCTTTGGGCATATATTGCGAGGATTGCCCCTTTGGGGCAACAACGAAGGGGGGGGCATATATTGTATATACCTTTAGCAATAATTAAGTAAAAAAATCAGTAAAAAATTTTTTATGGGTTTACCTTGGTATCGCGTACATACAGTAGTAATCAATGACCCTGGGCGACTAATTTCTGTACACTTAATGCATACAGCATTAGTTTCTGGTTGGGCAGGTTCTATGGCTTTATTTGAAATTTCAGTTTTTGACCCATCTGACCCAGTATTAAATCCAATGTGGCGTCAAGGGATGTTTGTTCTTCCTTTTATGACACGTTTAGGTATTACACAATCTTGGGGTGGTTGGACTATTAGTGGTGAAACAGCTACAAATCCAGGTATTTGGAGTTATGAAGGTGTAGCAGCAGCTCACATTATTCTTTCAGGTGCTTTATTCTTAGCTTCAGTATGGCACTGGACATACTGGGATTTAGAATTATTCCGTGACCCACGTACAGGTAAAACAGCTTTAGACTTACCAAAGATTTTTGGTATTCACTTATTCTTATCTGGTTTACTATGCTTTGGTTTTGGTGCTTTCCACGTAACAGGTGTTTTTGGTCCAGGTATCTGGGTTTCAGACCCTTATGGATTAACAGGTAGTGTACAACCAGTTGCTCCTTCTTGGGGTGCTGATGGTTTTGACCCATATAATCCAGGTGGTATCGCATCTCACCACATTGCTGCAGGTATCTTAGGTGTTTTAGCTGGTCTTTTCCACCTATGTGTACGTCCTTCAATTCGTTTATACTTTGGTCTATCAATGGGTAGTATTGAAACTGTATTATCAAGCAGTATTGCAGCGGTATTCTGGGCTGCTTTTGTTGTAGCAGGTACTATGTGGTATGGTTCTGCAGCTACTCCAGTTGAATTATTTGGCCCTACTCGTTATCAGTGGGACAAAGGTTTCTTCCAACAAGAAATTCAAAAACGTGTACAAAAAAGTTTAGCTGAAGGTAAGTCTTTATCAGAAGCATGGTCACTTATTCCTGAAAAACTAGCTTTCTATGACTATATTGGTAATAACCCAGCTAAAGGTGGTTTATTCCGTACTGGTGCTATGAACAGTGGTGATGGTATTGCTGTTGGTTGGTTAGGCCACGCTGTTTTCAAAGATCAAGAAGGTCGTGAATTATTTGTTCGTCGTATGCCTACTTTCTTTGAAACATTCCCAGTTATTTTACTTGATAAAGATGGTATTGTTCGTGCTGACGTTCCATTCCGTAAAGCTGAATCAAAATACAGTATTGAACAAGTTGGTGTATCTGTAACATTCTATGGTGGTGAATTAGATGGTTTAACATTTACTGATCCAGCAACTGTTAAAAAATATGCTCGTAAATCTCAATTAGGTGAAATTTTTGAATTTGACCGTTCAACTTTACAATCTGATGGTGTTTTCCGTAGTAGCCCACGTGGTTGGTTCACATTTGGTCACGTTTGTTTTGCTTTATTATTCTTCTTTGGTCATATTTGGCATGGTGCTCGTACAATCTTCCGTGATGTATTTGCTGGTATTGATGACGATATTAATGACCAAGTTGAATTTGGTAAATATAAGAAACTTGGTGATACTTCTTCATTACGTGAAGCATTCTAAGCAATACAATATATGCACTTCTCTGTCATCTCTTTCCCCCTTCCTTTCAGATAAAAAAGCGAGAGAAAGCTCTCTTTTAGTTGCCCCAAAGGGGGCCTAAAGGGCTAAAAGTATTTTTAGCAATTTGCCCCTCCGGGGCAATCCTTGCTTCGCTCCCCTTCGGGGCCCCCCGAAGGGGGGGCATATATTGCCCAAAGGGGTCGTTGCCCCTTCGGGGCCCCTTCGGGCATATATTGCCCCTTTGGGCCCCGGAGGGCAAGAAAAAGTTGCGCAATATATGCCCAAAGGGGCCGCCCCTTCGGGCTTCTTTGTCTGAAAGCGGGCATATATTGCACCAACCTTCGTTGTTGCCCCCCCCTTCGGGCCCCTCCGGGGTAACTGATTGTGCTTCGCACCAACCTCCGGGGCAATCCTCCAGCACCTAAAGGTGCAGTATGCGCTACGTCTCCCTTCGGGAGAAAGCATAGCTATGTCGTTGCCCCGAAGGCCCTTTGGGCATATATTGAGATGGCAAACGCGCCCCAAAGGGGAGTGCAGCCCCTTTGGGCATATATAGCGGGCCCCCTTCGTATGTATCGGCTTCTTTGTCTGAAAGCCGAAGGGGTTGCCCCGAAGGGGCAAGAACAACGTGGGAGATCCTCAATATATGCCCAAAGGGGCCCCAAAGGGGGCCCAAAGGGGACTTCCTGCCCGAAGGGTAACTACCCCTCCGGCTTTCGCCCCTTTGGGACAGCGAGGGACATATATGCCAGCTCCCCCTTTAGCTTTCTCTCGCGTTGCTCTTGCCCCTTCGGGGCAACGACGACAAAGATGCCGAGTAAGAGCAGACCAATAAAGTGGGCCTGTTTGGAATTCTTCAAATTTTTTAAAACAATTATTTTTAATTGTTTTAGCATAGTGTTCTTTTTAAGGAGTAAAGCGTTTTTTGCTATCTCCTTCCGGAGGGGCCCAAAGGATGGTGCATGCCCTTTCGCCCCAAAGGGGAGCGAAGCAAGGATTGCTAAAAATACTTTTAGCCCTTTGGCATATATTGCTCTTGCCCCTTCGGGGCAACGAGCACCAACAAAGGCTTTGCGGCCCCTTTGGCCGCTTTGCTCGTTGCCCCGAAGGGGCCCCTTTGGGCATATATTGCGGGACGCCCCTTTAGCCGCTTTGCGGCCCCTTTGGCCGCTTTGCTCGTTGCCCCGAAGGGGCAAGAGCAACGCGGGACGCCCCTTTGGGCATATATTGTCAAAAAACAAATGTTGCCTTAATTTTTAAAAAATAAATTTTACTTTTTATGGAAGCTTTAGTATATACTTTCTTATTAGTTGGGACTTTAGGTATTATTTTCTTTGCAATTTTCTTTAGAGATCCTCCACGTATGGTTAAGTAATTTTTATTGTTTAACACGTTAATTTAAGTCTTTGGGACTCTATGCAATAACCTCCGGGCATCTCTTCTTGCCATTAGGCTTGCCTAATGGGGCCCCCTTTGGGGCCCGCTTCCAGCACCTAAAGGTGCAGTATGCGCGTCCCCAAAGGGGAGCGCATATTTGTCGTCTCGCAACGCCCCTTTGGGCATATATAGCCAAAGGGGTTGTATCGGCTTTTTTGTCCCCCGAAGGGGCCTTTCCAGCACCTAAAGGTGCTGTATGCGCTCGCCCCTTCGGGCCCCTCCGGGGTAATATATTGACAAAAAAGCCGATCCTCGCTTTGATGTATCCTTTCCAGCACCTAAAGGTGCAGTATGCGCGTCCCACTACCCCCTCCGGGGTAATTTAAAGCGCATAAGACAGAGAAGCCCGAAGGGGTTGCCCCGAAGGGGTTGCCCCGAAGGGGCAAGAACAACGTGGGAGATCCTTGACCGTTCCAGCACCTAAAGGTGCAGTATGCGCTCGCCCCTTTGGGGAGCGCATAAGGGGCGAAAGACAATATATTATGCGCGTCTCCCACGTTGTGGGACGCGCATACTGCACCTTTAGGTGCTGGAAGTCGAAGGGGCTCTTTATCTTGCCCTCCGGGGCCCCATTCGGCTTTGCCGAATAGGGGCAAGAGGATCCTGATAGTAGCTTTCAGACTTCTATGGCTGAAAGGATCCTACGATCTATTGGCCATGGCCAATGCATCGGAGGATCCTCTAGGATAGAGTATCTCGCAGATGCTCGATCCTTTCAGCCCTTTGGGCATATATTGCCGCGTCCCACAACGTGGGAAGAGCAGGCGTCGTTGCCCCTTCGGGGCAAGAGCAATATATTGCCCATAGGGGCCCCTTCGGGGCAACGAGCAAAGCGGCCGGAGGGGCGGAGGGCTGAAAGCGCGAAGCGGCTCCTTCCCTTTGGGCTTCTCTGTCTTATGCGCTCCCCGAAGGGGCGAGCGCATACTGCACCTTTAGGTGCTGGAAAGCCGGAGGGGCCCGAAGGGGCGAGCGCATACTGCACCTTTAGGTGCTGGAAAGGCTAATGAAAGGGCAACGACTTTTTTGTCTGCTTTCAGACAAAAAAGTGTCCAGCACCTAAAGGTGCAGTATGCGCTCTGCGCATATTGGCTTTGCCAAGAGACGCGGCATATATTGAGGATCCTCTAGGATAGAGTATCTCGTCAGAGGACTCGATCCTGATAGTCCCCTTTGGGGGTACGATCGAGCATCTGCGAGCCCGAAGGGCAACTGAAATATGCGCGTAGCGCATACTGCACCTTTAGGTGCTGGAGGATCCTCTAGGATAGAGTATCTCGTCTTTTTTGTCAATATATTACCCCGGAGGGGCCCGAAGGGGCGAGCGCATACTGCACCTTTAGGTGCTGGAAAGGATCCTGATAGTACCCCTTCGGGGCCCCTTTGGGCATATATAGTCTCTACGATCTCCCCGAAGGGGCATCGGAGGGCTGAAAGCAGTACCTTTGGGGAGCGCATAAGGGGCTGTGGGCATATATTGAGCTCTCGTTGCCCCGAAGGGGCAAAAGAGCCTCCGGGCCTCTTCGACGTCCCCCAAAGGGGGATGCGAAGTATTTAACAATATATGCCCAAAGGGCTCTGGGTCGAGTATCTCGTTGCCCCTTCGGGGCCCCTTCGGGCATATATTGCTCTTGCCCCGAAGGGGCGTCCCACTTTATTTGTCTGAAAGGCCCCAAAGGGGCACGAGACGACGCAAAGCCGATATTTGTCCTCCGCTCTTCGGGGCCACGTCAACGCGAGGATCGGCTTCTTAGTTACCCCGAAGGGGCCGCAATATATGCCTAAAGGGCCCCTCTGGGGCAATCCCCCGAGGGGGCCTCGCTTCCCACGTTGTGTCTTGGCTTTGCCAAGAGACGCGCTATATACCCTCCGGGCCTTCGCTGAAAGGGCCTCCGCTCTTCGGGGGGCAACGAGAGGCATATATTGGGCCTTCGCTGTTCAAATATGCGCGTCCCACTACGTGGGGGCGCATACTGCACCTTTAGGTGCTGGAAGCGGAGGGGCTTTATCTAAAAGCTTAAACATTAATTAATCTTCATGTTCTTCAAAAGGATCACGTAATTTTTTTGACGGTGGACCAAAACTAACATAAACAGAATATCCTGTAACACTTAACAGAAGAAACCATAAAAAAAAGGTAAAGAAAAAAGCAGGGCTTTCCATAATATAAAAACAAACAAAATTATTCTCGTTTAATACAAAGTATACTATATATTGCTTCTTTGTCTGAAAGCCGGGGCCTCTTTGGGCATAGATTGTCTTTGTTGGCAATATAAAATATAGCAAAGTTATTTTTTTTTTGAAACTAGTATACCTAATCTTTTGAATTAAGATTAAAAGGAAACCCCTTTAATCTTGTTTTGCAATATGCCCAAAGGGGTCGTTGCGTTTGCCCCGCCGCTTTTTTGTTGTTCCTGAAAGGCCCAAAGGGCCCCTATGGGCAATATATTGCTCTTGCCCCGAAGGGGCAACGACGTAATCTATTGAGATGGCTTTCAGACCTATAAAGCGCATACTGGTCTCGTTGCCCCAAAGGTGCTCCCGCTTTGCGGGGTATGCGCGTCTCCCACGTAGTGTCTTGGCTTTGCCGTCACCCAAAGGGTGAGAGACGCGCATACCCCGCAAAGCGGGAGAGATCGGCTTCGCCGATCCTGGAAGCCCAAAGGCTCGCTTTTTTGTCGTCAATTGGCTTTGCCAATAGTTCCTGAAAGGCAACGTAGTTACGTTTGGCCCCGAAGGGGCAACGAGATACTTGACTTCCAGCACCTAAAGGTGCAGTATGCGCGTCCCACGTAGTGGGAGCGCATATTTGTCTTATGCGCTATCTCGTGCCCCGAAGGGGCAAACACAATATATGCCCAAAGGGGCCCCTTCGGGGCAACGACGCGCATACCCCGCAAAGCGGGAGACAGCGAGGGCCCTTTGGGCAATATATGCCCGGAGGGCTGAAAGCATCCTCCGATGCATTGGCCATGGCCAATAGATCGTAGAGACTTCTCTGTCTGAAAGCCGGAGGGGTACTATCAGGATCCTGGAAAGGCTGTCCTTTTTTAAAAGAATTGGCTTCCAGCACCTAAAGGTGCTCCCGCTTTGCGGGGTATGCGCGTTGTCTATTGGCTTCGCCAATTGTTCCTCGTGCCCCTTCGGGGCAAACACGTTGTGTCGTCAATTGGCTTTGCCAATAGTTCCTTGGCTTTGCCGTCACCCAAAGGGTGAGAGACGCGCATACTGCACCTTTAGGTGCTGGAAGATCGGGGTACTTTTGTTTATACCTTTTTACAGAAAGTAAAGAAAAAACAGCGCCGTGTCTTTTGGCTGTTGCCCCTTCGGGGCAAAGGTATAAATACAAAACAACAGCCAAAATAGGCGCTGAATACATTTTATAAATATGGCAACAGGAACTTCTAAAGCAAAAGCAACTTCTAAAGTAGATTCAAGTTTTCAAGAACCTGGTCTTCAAACACCTTTAGGAACATTATTACGTCCACTAAACTCTGAAGCAGGTAAAGTATTACCTGGCTGGGGTACTACTGTTTTAATGGGTGTTTTTATTGTTTTATTTGCTGCATTTTTATTAATTATTTTAGAAATTTATAACAGTTCATTAATTTTAGATGATGTTACTATGAGTTGGGAAACTTTAGCAAAAAATTAATTTTTCTTTAAAACCTTCGGCATCCTTTTAGCCTGGCTTTCAGCCCCCTTTGACTTCCAGCACCTAAAGGTGCAGTATGCGCGTCCCACTACCCCCTTCGGGGTAATTTAAAGCGCATATTTGTCTGAAAGCAAAGGGCCTTCGCTGTTCGGGGGCCCGGAGGGACCCAAAAAGCTTATTGGCAAAGCCAATAGCCCCTATATATGCCCAAAGGGGTATCCTTTCAGCCCGAAAGCGGCCGCCTCCCACGTTGTGGGACGTCGTTGCCCCTTTGGATTGGTGCGAAGCACCAACCTTCGGGGCAATCCTCGCTGTGCAATCAGTTACCCCGAAGGGGGGGCAACGAGAGGCAATATATGCCCAAAGGGCCCTCGCATCCCCCTTTGGGGGACGTCGAAGGGGCTCGCGTTGTTGTGGAACATGTTGGCAATGCCAACTTTCAGACAAAGCCCCTCCGGCTTTCTCTCGCTATGTCTCCCTTCGGGAGAAAGAGATGCCCTTTGGCTTTCTCTCGCTGCGCGAGACGACAAATATCGGCTTTGCGTCCCGCAATATATGCCCGAAGGGGCCCCGAAGGGGCAACGAGATACTCGACCCAAGGGGGCCCCCTTTGGGGCAACTAAAAAGCAAAGAACGTTAGTTTCACAATATATGATTTGTATAAATACCCCCTTTGGCCTTTCCAGCACCTTTAGGTGCAGTATGCGCGTCTCTCACCCTTTGGGTGACGGCAAAGCCAAGGAACTATTGGCAAAGCCAATTTATGCGCGGAGCGCATACTGCACCTTTAGGTGCTGGACAACACTTTATATGCCCTTCGGGGCCCCGAAGGGGCACGAGCGCGCATATTTTTAGTTACCCCAAAGGGCAATATATGCCGCGAAGCGGGCTCCAAAGGGGAAGCAAGTATCTCCCACGTTGTGCCCTTTGGGCATATATTGCCGATATACGTTACGTCGTTGCCCCTTCGGGGCAAGAGCAATATATTGCCCATAGGGGCCCCTTCGGGGCAACGAGCAAAGCGGCCGGAGGGGACCCCCTTTGCTTTCAGACAGAGATGCCGGAGGGGCCACAACGAAGCGAGACGAAGGCCCTTTGGGCCCCCTTTGGGGCCCCTTTGGGCATATATTGAGGATCTCCCGCAAAGCGGGACGCAATATATGCCCAAAGAGCTAAAGGTGCAGTATGCGCGTCTCTTGGCAAAGCCAAGACACAACGTGTTTGCCCCTTCGGGGCACGAGACGCGCATATTGGTCTGAAAGCCTTATTTAAAAGCCGATACCCCTCCGGGCAATATATGCCCCTTTGGCCGCTATGCTCCCGCTTTGCGGGACGCAATATATTGTGACCCTCCCCCTCCCTGGAGAGGGAGATCAGTTTAAAATTTTGTTGACAATCTTTTTTTTTTAATATAAAATTAAAAACAAAAATTTACAAATCTTTTTTGTTTTAAGCCCCAAAGGCTCTCTTTATAGCTTGAACGCCAGTCTTTGTATAAATACCTCCAGCCCCTTTGGGCATATATTGCCCCAAAGGGGGGGGGGTATATTGGCTGATCACGAAGTCTATAAAGGGGACTCTTTGGGCATATATAGCCCCCATCGTCTAGAGGCCTAGGACACCTCCCTTTCACGGAGAAAACGCGGATTCGAATTCCGCTGGGGGTATCAAAAACATTGTACGGCCCCGAAACAGCCATTCGGCAAAGCCGAATGGGGCCTTCTTTTTCTTGCCCTCCGGGGCCCCTTTGGGCATATATTGAGGATCGGCTTTTTTGTCTTATGCGCTCCCCGAAGGGGCGAGCGCATACTGCACCTTTAGGTGCTGGAAAGGCCCCTTCGGGGGCCGCTATCTATTACCCTCTGGGCCCGCTTTGACAGCGAAGGACAGAGATGCCGATACATACGTCTGAAAGGCAATATTTGTACCCCCCGGAGGGGTTATACAAATATTTATATTTGTACAAATCCTTATATAATAATAAATAGATTTATAAAAACTTAACAACACAGATATTTGTTCCTATTTTCGGCTTTTGGCCGTTGGCCCAGCTAACTAACATTTGTTTTAAAAAGAACTTGAGCCGTGTGCTGTTCAAATAGCAAGCACGGTTCTTCAGGAATAAACTTATTTATGTTATGCCTCTCAATATATGCCTAAAGGGGCCCTCCGGGGTAACTAAAGTTCTTCGTTGCCCTTTGTTGGTGCATCTCTGTCGTTGTGGATTGGTGTCGTTGCCCCTTCGGGGCAAGCTTTCAGACAAAGAAGCCCGAAGGGGCAACCCCCCGAGGGGGCTTGCTTCGCTCCCCTTCGGTTCGGCTTTGCGTCGTTGCCCCTTCGGGGCAAGAGCAATATATGCCCGAAGGGGCCCCGAAGGGGCAACGAGAAGCGAAAGAGAGAAAGCGCCCCTTTGGGCCGCCTCCCACGTTGTGGGACGTCGTTGCCCCAAAGGGGCAATCCTCGCTACGCTTGCCCAAAGGGCAACGACCCCTTCGGGGCAACTTTATTGTGGGCCCCCTCTGACGTCTCTCTCTGAAAGGCTCGCAAGCCCCTTCGGGCCCCTCCGGGGAAAGAGATAGCCCCTGTGGGGCCCCGACTCCCACGTTGTGGGACGCGGAGGACAAATATGCGCTATCTCTTTCCCCGGAGGGGCCCGGAGGGGGTAGTGGGACGCGCATACCCCGCTTTGCGGGAGCACCTTTAGGTGCTGGAAGCGGGGTAATTATATGATGCCTTTAGGCTCCAGAGGGCATATATTGCTAAATAAGATAATTTATTACCTAACTATGTATTTCCATGGTGCACGCTTCTCAAATTATGAAGCTTGGTTAAGTGACCCAACACACATTAAACCAAGTGCACAAGTTGTATGGCCAGTTGTTGGCCAAGAAATTTTAAACGGCGACGTAGGTGGTGGTTTCCAAGGTATTCAAATTACTTCTGGTTTCTTCCAATTATGGCGTGCTAGTGGTATTACTAGTGAATTACAATTATATACAACAGCTATTGGCGCTTTAGTAATGGCTGCTGCTATGTTCTTTGCTGGTTGGTTCCACTACCACAAAGCGGCTCCGAAACTTGAATGGTTCCAAAACGTTGAATCTATGCTAAACCACCATTTAGCTGGTCTTCTTGGTTTAGGTAGCTTAGCTTGGGCAGGTCACCAAATTCACGTATCTTTACCGGTAAATAAATTATTAGATGCAGGTGTAGATCCAAAAGAAATTCCATTACCACATGATTTACTTTTAAACCGTGCTATTATGGCAGATTTATATCCAAGTTTTGCTAAAGGTATTGCACCTTTCTTTACTTTAAATTGGAGCGAATATAGCGACTTTTTAACTTTTAAGGGCGGTTTAAATCCTGTAACAGGTGGTCTTTGGTTAAGTGATACAGCTCACCACCACGTGGCAATTGCTGTATTATTCTTAGTTGCTGGTCACATGTATCGTACAAACTGGGGTATCGGTCACAGTATGAAAGAAATTTTAGAAGCACACCGTGGTCCTTTTACTGGTGAAGGTCACGTAGGTTTATATGAAATTTTAACAACTTCATGGCATGCTCAATTAGCTATTAACTTAGCATTATTTGGTTCATTATCAATTATCGTGGCTCATCATATGTACGCAATGCCACCTTATCCTTATTTAGCTACTGATTATGGTACACAATTATCACTATTTACTCACCATATGTGGATCGGTGGTTTCTGTGTTGTAGGTGCAGCAGCTCACGCAGCTATTTTCATGGTTCGTGACTATGATCCTACTAATAACTATAATAACTTATTAGACCGTATGATTCGTCACCGTGATGCAATTATTTCACACTTAAACTGGGTTTGTATCTTCTTAGGCTTCCACAGCTTTGGTTTATACATCCATAATGATACTATGAGTGCACTTGGTCGTCCACAAGACATGTTCTCAGATACAGCAATTCAGCTTCAACCTGTTTTTGCTCAATGGATTCAAAATACACACTTCTTAGCTCCTCAATTAACAGCACCAAATGCATTAGCAGCAACTAGTTTAACTTGGGGTGGTGATTTAGTAGCTGTAGGTGGTAAAGTAGCTATGATGCCTATTTCATTAGGTACTTCAGACTTCCTAGTTCACCACATCCACGCTTTCACAATTCACGTAACTGTGTTAATTCTTTTAAAAGGTGTTTTATTCTCTCGTAGTTCTCGTCTTATCCCTGATAAAGCTAACTTAGGTTTCCGTTTCCCTTGTGATGGTCCTGGTCGTGGTGGTACTTGTCAAGTTTCTGCTTGGGACCATATCTTCTTAGGGTTGTTCTGGATGTATAATAGCTTATCAATTGTTATTTTCCACTTCAGTTGGAAAATGCAATCAGATGTATGGGGTACTGTAACAGCTTCAGGTGTTTCACACATTACAGGCGGTAACTTTGCACAAAGCGCAAATACTATTAACGGTTGGTTACGTGACTTCCTTTGGGCTCAAAGTAGCCAGGTTATCCAATCCTACGGTTCTGCGCTATCTGCTTATGGTTTAATCTTCTTAGGTGCTCACTTCGTTTGGGCATTTAGCTTAATGTTCTTATTTAGTGGTCGTGGTTATTGGCAAGAACTTATTGAGTCAATTGTTTGGGCTCATAATAAGTTAAAAGTAGCACCAGCTATTCAACCACGTGCTTTAAGTATTACTCAAGGTCGTGCTGTAGGTGTTGCTCATTATCTTTTAGGAGGTATTGCAACAACTTGGTCATTCTTCTTAGCACGTATTATTTCAGTTGGTTAACAATATATGCCCTACGCTTTCAGACAAAGAAGCGTCCCCTTTCAGACAAAGAAGCCCAAAGGGGCCCCGAAGGGGCAACGAGATCCTTTGGGCATATATTGTCGGGAGGGGGCCCTTTGGCCCCTCCGGGCCGCTTTGACAGCCCCCTCCAAAGGGGGCCCCTTTGGCTTTTAGTTGCCCCAAAGTGGCCCCGAAGGGGCAACGACGCCCGCTCCGTTGTTGCCCCTATGGGGCAATCCTCGCTTCGTGCCCCGAAGGGGCCCCGAAGGGCATATAAAGTTCTCTATTGGCAAAGCCAATTGACGACGCGCTTGCCCAAAGGGCAACGACCCCCGAAGGGGGCACCAACCTTGCTGTCGAAGGGGGCCCCCTTTGGGGCAACTAAAAAGCCCCAAAGGGGCCCTTTAGGCATATTGGGTAACTGATATATGGGACGTTATTTTTCTTGGTCTATACAAAATAATCCTTTTATGTTATTTATATATTTAATAATTAATATAAAATAAGCAGGGGATATGGCGGAATGGTAGACGCTACGGACTTAAAATCCGTTCTTGTGCGAACAAGGTGAGGGTTCAAGTCCCTCTTTCCCCAAACTGTTTTAGCTTTTAGCCCAGCCCCCCTTTGGTTCTATTGGCTTTTAAATAAGGAGAAGCTTTCGCCCCTTCGGGGGGACAAAGAAGCGAGGAAGGTTGGTGCAATCTATGCCCCCCCCCCCCCCTCCGGGGTAATATAACGCTTTGCCAATAAGAGGGGCCACATAAACAGAGGGCTAGCTCCTTCCTTTCAGCCCGACTCCCACGTTGTTCTCAATTGGCGAAGCCAATAGACGACGCGGAGTATTTAACAATCATATATTGTCTAAAAGTTATACGTCCGTTGACACTGACGGGTTATTCGCTCGTCTCTCGTCGTTACCCCTTCGGGGCCCCCTCCGGGCCCGGCGGGTAACTGATTGTGAGAAGCTTTTAGACAAATATGCTTTCTCCCGAAGGGAGACGTAGCGCATACTGCACCTTTAGGTGCTGGAAGCAAATAACGTAACCCCCTCCAGGCCTTCAGACAATACATGCCCAAAGGGGCCCTCCCTTTCAGACAAAGAAGCCCAAAGGGGTCGTTGCCCCAAAGGGGCCCCGGAGGGCATATATAGCCCCTTTGACTCGCTTTTTTGTCTTTTTAGTTACCCCAAAGGGGCCCGAAGGGGGGGCATATATTGTTGCCCTTCTCTTTGCTCCTTTGGGGCAAACGCAAGAGCAACGCGAGGAGCCCCAAAGGCCCGACAATATATGCCCAAAGGGCTGAAAGCTTGCGGCCCCTTTGGGCAAAGAAAGCGGGCCCAAAGTGTTGTATCCTTTCCAGGAAGTCCCCTTTGGGGACCCTCTCCCGCAATATATGCCCGAAGGGGCCCCAAAGGGGCAAGGGTATGCGCGTCCCACTACCCCCTCCGGGCCCCTCCGGCCCCTCTGACAGCGAGCCCCTCCGGGGTAATATATAGCGCATAAGACAGAGAAGCCCAAAGGGAAGGAGCCGCAATATATGCCCAAAGGGCAATATATCTAAAAGCCGGGCCCGCCTTGTTGTTGCCCCTCTGGGGCAATCCTTGCTTCTCTCTCTGAAAGCCGTTCGTTGTCAATTGGCTTTGCCAATAGTTCCTCGCTTCTTTTTCTTATGCGCAGAGCGCATACTGCACCTTTAGGTGCTGGAAAGGAAGGGGGCCCTTTGGGTATATATAGCCCCTATGGGGCAGGATCGGCAATATATGCCCTACGGGCTGAAAGCAGTATGCGCTCGCCCCTTCGGTTCGGCTTTGCGTCCCACAACGTGGGAGAAGAGCGCATAAGGGGCGAAAGGCTTCTCTGTCTGAAAGGATCCTCCGATGCCCCTTCGGGTAACTAAAAGCCAATAGATCGTACCCCCAAAGGGGACTATCAGGATCCTCACTATTGCTCGACCAAAGGAGCCCCAAAGGCCCGACTTTTTTGTCTTTTTAGTTACCCCGGAGGGGGGGCATATATTGCGCAACGCAGGTAACTAACGTTCTGGCTTCTTTGTCCTCCGCGTCGTTGCCCCGAAGGGGCAAGAACAACGTGGGAGTCAGGCATCTCTTCTCCAGCACCTAAAGGTGCAGTATGCGCTACGCGCATATTTATCTTGCCCTCCGGGGCCCAAAGGGGCAACGACGGAGCGAGAGAAAGGCTGTTCATCGACGAAGTCGACGTGAGTGTAACTAACTACGCTCCTCCGGGGCTAACGTTCTTTTTATGTTTTTAAACAATCCAATAAATCTTGACTTATTAGAAAATTTTTTGCGCAATTCAAGCTTTCTAACGCTTTTTTTTACTATGTTTTTTTATTGGGTTAATATGGCAATCAGTTACCCCGAAGGGCCCAAAGGGGGGGGCGTAGCCCCCTCCTTTGGGCCCGAACAGCGCGGGCCGCAAAGCGGTAATATAATGTGCGAAAGCCCAACAGGGCTTTCAGGAACCTCCAGAGAAGCCCAGCCATCGGAGGGGGTAATATATAGCCAGAGGTTGGTGCAGAGCACCAATCCTTCAGGGCCAGAGGCCCAGAGTGTCTTTCTAAAATCGGCGAAGCCGATCCTCAATATATGCCCTTTGGGGCCCTCCGGGGCCAAAGGGCCCTTCAACGTTGCCCCTTCGGGGCAAGAGCAAAGCGAGCTCTTTGGGGCCCCCTTTGGGCATATATTGAGAAGAGATGCCTACAGAATCTTAAACCCACGCACTTGTATGGTTGTTTCAAATATTTTATTAGTTTTATTATTACTTGTACGTTGGGAAAAATCTGGTCATTTTCCATTAAGTAATTTATATGAATCACTCATGTTTTTATCTTGGTGTTGCACTTTTTTATATTTAATCTATCCTTTTCAGCCCTCTGGCTATATATTACCGCTATCTCCTTCCCCGGAGGGGCCCAAAGTATTGGCTTCGCCAATAAAAGGGGCCAAAGCTTTCAGCGCATATATGTCTGAAAGCGGAGGGCAAGATAAAGCCCAAGGGGCTAAAAACCCTCCGGCAAGAAAGGATACATCTAATAAACAAAGTACACTTGATAATATTTTAGGGTCAATTATAGCACCAAGTGCTTTACTGATGAATGCATTTGCAACGTTTAGTTTACCAAAAGAAATGCAACAAGCAACACCTTTAGTCCCAGCTTTACAATCAAATTGGCTAATGATGCATGTAACAGTAATGATTATTAGTTATGCAACCTTAATTATAGGTTCTTTATTATCAATCTTATTTTTAATTTTAAATAAACTAAATACCTCTCCACTGTATACTGCTCTCTGGGGCCCAAAGGAACGTAGTTACCTTTCAGACAGAGAAGCGAAGCCGATTTGGCCCCAAGGGGGGGGAGAAATAAAGGATAAATACAAAAACAGCCCTTTTTTAAAATTAGACTTTTTAAGTTATCGCATTATTGGCTTAGGTTTTCCTTTCCTTACAATTGGGATTTTATCAGGGGCTGTTTGGGCAAACGAAGCGTGGGGTTCGTATTGGAGTTGGGATCCAAAAGAAACGTGGGCGTTGTTAACATGGCTAGTATTTGCTATTTATTTACATACACGTTTAACAAAAGGATGGCAAGGTGAAAAAGCTGCAATTATTGCATCTGTAGGCTTTTTTGTGGTATGGTTTTGTTATTTAGGGGTTAATCTCATTGGTGAAGGTTTACATAGTTATGGTTTTTTTAAATCCGGATATAATAATTAATATGCCCTGCCCCTCCAGGCCCCTCAGGGCCCCTCTGGACAGCGAGGGCCCTTTGGCTTTATCTTGCCCTTCGGGCCGTCTTGTCGTATCCTTTCAGACAGAGAAGCCCAGAGGGCTGAAAGCTCGCAATATATGCCCCCCTCCGGGCCCCTTTGGGCCCCTCCGGGGTAACTAAAAAGACAAATAAAGTGGGACGCCCAAAGGGCAACGAGAGGCAATATATAGCACAATCTGTTACCCCAGAGGGGCCCGAAGGGGGGGGGGCAATAACATAACCCCCTTCCAGCACTTATATTGCCCAAAGGGGCCCCAAAAGGGGCAAGGGTATGCGCGTCGTTGCCCCAAAGGGGCAAGAACTTTATATGCCCTTCGGGGCGTCCCACAACGTGGGAAAGAGATAGCCTTTCAGACAGACAGCGAAACAGCGAGGGCCCGGAGGGCAATTTATGCCGCGAAGCGGGTGCTAAAAGACGTTCCGTTGCCCCAAAGGGGCAAGCGGTGCTCTTGCGTTTGCCCCTTTGGGGCCCCTCTGGGCATATATTGGGCAACCCCCGAAGGGGGGGCATATATAGGGCAATATATCTAAAAGCCGGGCTAAAAGCATAATTGTTTTTATCTTGTGTAGAGACTTGTAAACAATACATATTTTTCCTTTTTAGGTTCTAGACTCAAAAGGATGCGCATACCCCCTCAGGACCAAATGTAATAAATAGCCCTCCATCTTTATCACTTTTTTGTCGTCGTTGCCCCGAAGGGGCCTTTCAGACAAAAAAGCGAGAGAAAGCCAGAGGGGCCCGAAGGGGCCTTTCAGACAAATAAAGTGCTTCGTTGCCCCTTCGGGCATATATTGCTCTTGCCCCGAAGGGGCAACAACACCAAGAACAAAGACTTTATATTATGTCCCGCTTGCGGGAGCAAAGGATTGGTGTCCCGCTTTGCGGGGTAGCACCAACCTTTGGGCTTCCAGCACCTAAAGGTGCTCCCGCTTTGCGGGGTATGCGCGTCTCTTGGCAAAGCCAAGACACAACGTGTTTGCCCCTTCGGGGCACGAGGAACTATTGGCAAAGCCAATTGACAACGCGCATATTTGTCGTCAATTGGCTTTGCCAATAGTTCCTGAAAGCCGGAGGGGGTATTTATACAAATGACGTCTTTTAGCTTTCTCTTTCTCCCGAAGGGAGAAAGAGAGGGGCCCCGAATGCGGGCGTTTACTCTCGTTGCCCTATTCGGCAAAGCCGAATAGGGCATATATTGCGAGGTATTGGCTTTGCCAATAATTGCCCCAAAGGGGCAACGACAACACGTTAGTGTCTTGGCAAAGCCAAGGATTGCCCCTATGGGGCAACAACTGCACCTAAAGGTGCAGTAGTAACTAACGTTCCTGTGGGCCCCCTCTGGCTTTCCAGCACCTAAAGGTGCAGTATGCGCTCGCCCCTTCGGGGAGCGCATAAGACAGAGATGCCTTTGGGACAGCGAGGGCCCTCTGGGCTTATATTGACCAAAGGGGTCAAAAATATTTTTATTTAGCAATAAAAAACATTTATCAAGGCCCGAAGGGGCCCAATCTATACCCCCCCTTCGGGCCCTTTGGGCATAGATTGTGTCGTTGCCCCTTCGGGGCAAGAGCAATATATCCCCCATTCGGCTTTGCCGAATAGGGGCAACAAAGCACCAACCTTTGGCTTATATTGCCCAAAGGGCCCCCAAAGGGCAACGACAACTGGCGTTCAAGCCTTCGGACAGCGGGGGCGTTGTTTTGTATTTATACCCCTTTGGCCGCTTCGACGTCCCCCAAAGGGGGATGCGAGGGCCCTTTGGCCGCTCGCCCCTTTGGGGAGCGGCACATAACTGTCTGAAAGGTATTGTGCTTTTTAGTTACCCTCCGGGGACGTGTTCCCCCTTCGGGGGGTTGCCCCTCCGGGGCAATGACGTAACACGTTCCTTGGCCCTTGCCCCGAAAGGGCAACTGCCAATTAATAAATTAACTTTTGGGCTTTATATTGCCCTCCGGGGTAACTAACGTTCTCTTGCCCCGAAGGGGCAATGCTCTCTGGCGAGCCTTTGCCAAAAGTAACAGCCTTTCAGCCCTCCCTTTCAGGAACAATTGGCGAAGCCAATAGACGACAAATATGCGCGTTGTCAATTGGCAAAGCCAATAGTTCCTCGTGCCCCGAAGGGGCAAACACGTTGTGTCTTGGCTTTGCCAAGAGACGCGCATACCCCGCAAAGCGGGAGCACCTTTAGGTGCTGGAAGCCCAAAGGACAGCGAGGGACAAAGAAGCGAGTATGCTCTAAAGGAGCATGCGCTATGGGCTGCCCTATTCGGCTTTGCATCCCACAACGTGGGAGAATAGGGGCTTTCAGCTCGGCGGGTATATATTAACAGATATGTGCCCTCTGGGCAAAGAAACTTACCTTTCTTAATTTTATACAAATTATGACATCAATTCTTCAAATCTCACTACTTGCTTTAATTTTTGTTTCATTTGCATTAGTAGTAGGTGTACCAGTAGTTTTTGCTACGCCTAATGGTTGGACTGAAAATAAAGGTGTTGTTTTTTCAGGCCTTAGCTTATGGTTATTATTAGTTTTTCTTGTTGGTATTTTTAATTCGTTTGTAGTGTAGTTTTAATACCCCTCCGGCTCGAAGACTTACTCAGGCTATATATGCCCCCCCCCCTTCGGGCAATATATGCCCAAAGGGGCCCCTCTTATTAGCGAAGCATTATATTGCCCCGAAGGGGGGGCATAGATTGTGTCCCGCTTTGCTCTTGCCCCAAAGGGGCAACGAAGCACCAACCTTCGGGGTCGAGGAAGGTTGGTGCAATATATTACCCCAGAGGGGCAACATCAACGCGAGGAACGTGTTGGCAACGCCAAGACGTTATTGCCCCAAAGGGGCAACGACATAAAGGGGGCTTATATTGCCCGAAGGGTTGTCGTCTCTTCCAGCACCTTTAGGTGCAGTATGCGCTATGCGCATATCAATATATGCCCAAAGTGCCACTACATCTCAATATATGCCCAAAGGGGCCCCAAAGGGGGCCCGAAGGTTGGTGCAAAGCACCAATCCAAAGGGGCATATATTGATATGCTTAAAAAAAAGGAGAAGGCTTTCAGACCTATAAAGTGCATACTGCTTTCAGCCCGTAGGGCATATATTGCCGATCCTGGAGAGATGACCAAAAAGAAGCTGATAGAGGACTAGACCTTTTTGGTACCTCTTTTTTTTAATATGTGATTTTTATCCCCCCTTCGGGGGGTTGCCCCTTTGGGGCAAAAGGCTTAGTACTAAAAGAAAAATATGTTTTATTTAGGACGTAAGTTACTCAATAGAGGACGTCAGCTGCCAGTAAAAACTGACAATCTGTTACCCTTCTTTCACCCCGAAGGGGAGCAAAGCAAGACGCCCTTTGGTCTATTGGCTCTTGCCCCGAAGGGGCAACTGCGTTGTATCGGCAGAGCCGATCCTTGGCTTTGCCAAGAGAACGCAAAGCTATGCTTTCTCCCTTCGGGAGACGTAGCGCATACTGCACCTTTAGGTGCTGGAGGATTGCCCCAAAGGGGCAACAACACAAAGGGGGCCCCGTTGGCCGCTTTGCGGGAATTTAAAGTGCCTTTGCATCCCCCTTTGGGGGACGTCGAAGGTTTGAAAGAAATTTTATTTTAAAAATTTTTTTAGTGTTTTATTATTTTTAAATATGGAAGTAAACATTTACGGATTAACAGCAACTGCTTTATTTATTATTATTCCAACATCTTTTTTATTAATTTTATACGTTAAAACAGCTTCTGCTGAAGAATAATTTTAGTCAAAAAGGCCCAATTAAATTAAATACTTCCCAACAGCCTTTCAGCCCTCTTATTAGCGAAGCATTATATTGCCCCGAAGGGGGGGGGGAGAGAGCTTTTGCCCCTTTGGACAGCCATCTCTATATATTGCCTCTCGTTGCCCAAAGGGCAACGACTTTCCAGCACCTAAAGGTGCAGTATGCGCTCGCCCCTTCGGGGAGCGCATAAGACAGAGAAGCCCAAAGGGGGCCCCTTTGGGCCCCGGAGGGCAAGATAAAGAGCCTTAGCGAGGAAGTCCCCACAGGGGACAACACCAAATACAGAAATGTCTGAAAGTCGGCATCTCTGTATTTGTACCCCCCCCCGGAGGGGTTATACAATCTATGCCCCCTCCGGGGTAATAAATAAGCCTAAGGGCTGAAAGCCGTTTAATAAATTAACCTTTGGCCTCCGGGCTACGGGCATCTCTCTGAAAGCCCTCTATATATTGCAATATATGCCAAAGGGCTCGACTCCCACGTTGTTCTCAATTGGCGAAGCCAATAGACGACGCGGAGGCCCTTTGCTTTCAGCCCTTTGGGCATATATTGTCTGAAAGCTTTGTCCCCCCCGAAGGGGCGAAAGCTCTGGGCATATATAGCAGCCCGGAGGGGCGCATAGCGGCCCAAAGGGGGCCCAAAGGGCTGAAAGCAAAGGGTCGAGGATCGGCGTCTCTGTCCCCCCGAAGGGGCGAAAGCGCATCCCACGTTGTTCTCCAGCACCTAAAGGTGCAGTATGCGCTCCGCGCATAAATTGGCGAAGCCAATAGACGACGCGGCTCCTTTTTTAAAAGCCGATACATCAACGCTCTTGCCCCGAAGGGGCAACGGAACGTCTTTTAGCCCAATATATACCCTCCGGGCAGCCCGTAGGGCATATATTGCGCTCCCCAAAGAGGCGAGCGCATACCCCGCTTTGCTATTGCCCCTTCGGGGCAACGAGAGCTTTCAGACAAAAAAGCCGATCCTGCCCCAGAGGGGCATCTCTTCGTTGCCCCGAAGGGGCAAGAGCAATATATGCCCAAAGGGGCCCCTTTGGGGCAACGACACAGAGGGCTGAAAGCCTCGCGTTGGTGCAAAGCACCAAGAACATCAGCTATATATTCGTTGCCCTTCGTTGTTGCCCCAAAGGGGCAAGAGGAACGTGACCCCTTATGCGCTCCCCAAAGGGGCGAGCGCATATTGCACCTTTAGGTGCTGCCCCTTCGGGGCATCTCGCTTCTTTGTCAATATATTACCCCGGAGGGGCCCGAAGGGGCGAGCGCATACTGCACCTTTAGGTGCTGGAAAGGAAGGGGCCCCGAAGGGGCAACGACGAAGGGGGTTACGTTATCTATTGGCAAAGCCAATTGACAACAACGCGCCCTTTGGGTATATATAGCCCCTTCGGGCATATATTGCGGCCTCCGGGGCCTTTCAGGCCAGAGTGGTTATACAATATATGCACGGAGGGTATATATTGGGCTGAAAGCCGACAAAGAGCCGAGAAAGAGCTGAAAGCGGGGCTCCTTCTCTTTATTTTAAAGGCTGTCAAAGGATTGGTGTCCCGCTGTGCTTAAAAATAAGGAGAAGGCCCTTTGGGTATATATTGCACCAACCTTTGGCAATATATGCCCACAGGGGCCCTCCGGGGCATCCATATATAATATATATCTAATATAGACAAATCGTGTTAATTTTTGAATTGATATTTAGCCCTCTCCTATTGGCGAAGCGTTATATTACCCCGGGGGGAGGGAATGGGGTAACTAAAAAAAGAGAGCCCGTACTTTCAGCCCTCTGGGTCCCCTTTGGGCTTCTTTGGAGAGCCCAAAGGGCCGCTTTGTCGTTGCCCCAAAGGGCCCCCTTTGTGTTTTTGCCCCCTCGGGGGGTTGCCCCTTTGGGGCAATAACGTAACACATTCTGTTGCCCCAAAGGGGCAAGCGTTGCGTTCTCTCGGCAAAGCCAAGGAACGTGTTGCCCCTTCGGGGAGCAACGCCAAGACGTTATTGCCCCGGAGGTTGGTGTCGTTGCCCCTTCTCTTTGCCCCTTTGGGGCAAACGGCAAGAGCAATATATGCCCGAAGGGGCCCCGAAGGGGCAACGTAGCCTTTTAGACAAAAAAGCCCCAGAGGGGCCCGAAGGGGGGGGGGCAAGAGCCAATAGACCAAAGGGCCCTTTGGGCCCCCTTTGGGGCAATATATAGAGCTTTCAGCCCTCCGGGCATATTGCCGATACATACAAAGCGGTAATATATAGAAAGATATTGCCTTCGGGAGGGGAGCTTTAAGCCCTTTCCCTTCGTTGTTGCCCCAACGGGGCAATCCTCGCTTTGTCCCCCGAAGGGGGAAAGAGATGCCCCTTTGGGGCAGGATCGGCTTCTTTGTCTGAAAGCCGAAGGGGCTTTGCGGGGTTGCCCTCCGGGCCTACGGGCCCTCGCTGTCTCGTTGCCCCGAAGGGGCCCCGACTCCCACGTTGTTCTCCAGCACCTAAAGGTGCAGTATGCGCTCCGCGCATAAATTGGCGAAGCCAATAGACGACGCGGAGGACAAAGAAGCGGGGTATGCGCTCGCCCCTTTGGGGAGCGCAATATATGCCCTACGGGCTGAAAGCTACGGGCTGCCCGGAGGGTATATATTGGGCTAAAAGACGTTCCTCTTTCCAGCACCTAAAGGTGCAGTATGCGCTACGTCTCCCTTCGGGAGAAAGCATATCAATATATGCCCAAAGGGCGCGTTGCTCTTGCCCCTTCGGGGCAACGACGAAGCGAGACGAAGGCCCTTTGGGCCCCTTCGGGCCCGCTTCGTCGTATCGGCTATATATTTCATCCCGCTTTGCTATTGCCCTTTGGGCAACGAGCAAAGCGGGCCCAGAGGGTAATAGATTGCGGCCCCCGAAGGGGCGAAAGCCAGAGGGGGGGCAACGAGAGGCAATATATCGAGATGCCCCCTCCGGGCCCCGGTGGGCATATATTTATGCGCTCCCCGAAGGGGCGAGCGCATACTGGTCGGCTTCGCCGATCCTGGAAGGGGCAGTAAACATTTTAGAATAATAAAATAAAAACAATAAAAATATAAATATGGCTAAAAAAAGTATGATTCAACGTGAATTAAAACGTCAAAAATTAGTTATGAAGTATGCAATAAAACGTGCTGCTTTAAAAGAACAAATTAAACAGACTTCTTTTTTAAAAGAAAAATTAGCGTTACATCGAAAATTACAGCAATTACCACGTAATAGTTCAGCTGTTCGTCTGCACAACCGTTGTATGATTACAGGTAGACCTAAAGGTTATTTTAGAGATTTTGGTTTATCACGTCATGTTTTACGTGAAATGGCTCACCAAGGGCTTTTACCAGGAGTTTGTAAATCTAGCTGGTAATTTTTTTATAAGTGTTTGAAACTTTCTCTCGCAATATATGCCCGAAGGGGCCCCAAAGGGGCAATAACGTAACCCCCTTCCAGGATTTGTATAAATACCCCCTTCGGGGCAATATAAAGCAATATATGCCCGAAGGGGCTTTGCGGGGTTGCCCTCCGGGCCTACGGGCTGAAAGCAGTATGCGCTCGCCCCTTTGGGGAGCGCAATATATGCCCAAAGGGGTCAATTGGCTTTGCCAATAGTTCCTGAAAGCAAAGGGCTAAAAGACGTTCCTTGCTTCCCCTTTGGGCCCCCTTTGGGGCCCGCAATATATACCCTCCGGGCTGAAAGGAACGTGTTGGCAACGCCAACTTTTAGACAAAGAAGTGCATGCGTTGCCCCTTCGGGGCCCCTTCGGGCTTCTTTGTCTGAAAGCTTGCCCCGAAGGGGCAACGAGCACCAACCCCCTTTGGGCTTCTTTGTCTTATGCGCTCCCCGAAGGGGCGAGCGCATACTGCACCTTTAGGTGCTGGAAAGGGGACGCAATATATTGATGCCCTCTGGGCATATATTGCACCAACCTGAGGGCCCGGGTTTTAGCCCGGCTTTCGCCCCTTCGGGGCCGCAATATATGCCTAAAGGGCCCCTGAAGGGGCAATCCTCTTTTTAGTTGCCCCAAAGGGGGCCCTATTCGGCTTTGCATATATGTCCCTCGCTGTCCCGAAGGATTGGTGCAATATATACCCAAAGGGCCTTCTCCTTATTTTTAAGCAAAGCGGGACACCAACCTTCGGGGAGCGAAGCAAGGAAGGAGCCCCGAAGGGGCCAACAACGCTTTATCTTGCCCTCCGGGGCCCAAAGGGATATTGCCCCTTTGGGCAAAGAAAGCGAAGCCCCTTTGGGCATATATTGCTCGCCTCTTTTAAAGTGCCCAAAGGGGCTTTTTAGTTACCCTGCGGGCTTATTGGCAAAGCCAATGCTTTTAAATAAGGAGCTTTCAGCCCTTTGGGTCTATTGGCAATATCTTTCAGACAATATATGCCCAAAGGGCCCCCGAAGGGGCAAAAGCCTTATTTAAAAGCCGATACCCCTTTGGGCATATATAGAGCCCCTTCGTCTCGCAATATATGCCAAAGGGCCCCTCCGGGGCAATCCTTGCTTCGCAAGAAGAAATGCCCCTCTGGGGCAACTGATTGTATAAATACCGCTTTGTTGTTGCCCCTCCGGGGCAATCCTTGCTTCGCTCCCCTTCGGTTCGGCTTCTTTGTCATCTCTTTCCCCCTTCGGGGGACGTAGCCCCTTTGGGCATATATTGCCGAAGGGGTTGCCCCGAAGGGGCAAGAACTTTATATGCCCTTCGGGGCCCCTTTGGGGCACGAGAAGCGAAAGGGCATGCACCATCCTGTGGGCCCCCTCCGGGGTAACTAAAAAGCCCCTCCCTTTCAGACAAAGAAGCCCAAAGGGGGCCCCTTTGGGTCGAGGAAGTCCCCACAGGGGACAACATCAACGCGAGGAACGTGTTGGCAACGCCAAGACGTTATTGCCCCAAAGGGGCAACGACACAGAGGGCACATATCTGTCAATATATGCCCAAAGGGGCCCGAAGGGCATATATTGTTACCCTCCGTCGTTGTCCCTTTGGGGCATTTCTGTATTTGCTCGCGAGGGCGAAAGGTTGCCCCTTTGGGGCAATGACTCTCGTTGCCCTATTCGGCTTTGCCGAATAGGGCATATATTGCGAGGATTGCCCCGGAGGGGCAACAACTTTTTTGTCCTTCGCGTCGTCAATTGGCTTTGCCAATAGAGAACAACGTGTTTGCCCCTTCGGGGCACGAGTCGCAATATATGCCCGAAGGGGCCCCGAAGGGGCGAATGCTCCTTATTTAAAAGCCGATACAACAACGCGCCCTTTGGCAATATATGCCCAAAGGGGCTACGCTATGCGTTTGCCCCGCCGCTTCGCGGAAATCTATTGAGAAGGGCAACGACCCCTTTGGGCATATATTGCCCAGAGGGGGCTGTCGGAGGGGCCTTTCAGCCCTCTGGGCATAGATTGTCAGAAAGTCTCCCGCAAGCGGGACGCAATATATGCGCCCCGGGCCCCTTTGGGGTAACTGATTTATGCGCGCTCCCACGTAGTGGGACGCGCATACTGGTCGGCTTCGCCGATCCTGGAAGTGGCAACCAACACAACTTTAGTTTTTAAAAATAAACCCCTTTTAAATAAACAAATTGTTTAGTTTCAAAAATTGCTTATTTGGTACAAATTTGTTGCATCCATATATTATTTTTTTAGGCCCTATTCGGCTTTGCGTCGTTGCCCCTATTCGGCTTTGCCGAATAGCTTTCAGCCCTTTGGGCATATATTGTGTTTGCCCCTTTGGGGCACATGAATATCGGCTTTTAGCCCCTTATTGGTCATCTATATATTACCCCCTTTGTGCATATATATCTGAAAGCCGCTGTCGGGCTTATTGGCTTACCCTTTGGGCCGCTTTTTTGTCTGAAAGCGGTGGGCCCCCTCTGGGGTAACTAAAAAGGGGCAAGAGCCAATGAGCCCTCTGGGCCCCCTTTGAGGCCCGCAATATCAAAGGGGTATCCTTTCCAGGATCGGCGAAGCCGATCTCTCCTGCAAAGCGGGGTATGCGCGTCTCTTGGCTTTGCCAAGGATCGGCCCTGCCGATACAACACAACCCCCTCCGGGCCCCTCCGGCCCCTCTGACAGCGAGCCCCTCCGGCTTTCTCTCGCGTTGCGAGATGACAAAGAAGCGCATAAGACAGAGAAGCCCAAAGGGCCCTCTTTATATGCCCGAAGACAGCGAGGATTGGTGTCCCGCTTTGCTTAAAAATAAGGAGAAGGCCCTTTGGCTTTCAGACAAATATGCGCGTAGCGCATACTGCACCTTTAGGTGCTGGAAGCACCAACCTTTCTCAATATATGCCCGAAGGGGCCCCTATTCTCCCACGTTGTGCCCTTTGGGCATATATTGCCGAATGGGTATATATTGGGAGATGCAGTGAGCCCTTTGGGCCCCGGAGGGCAAGAAAAAGACACAATATAAGCCTAAAGGGCCAAAGCGGTAATATATCTTCGCTGTTCTGGGGGAAATGGACCAACCAACAGGGCCACAGATATTATATAAAGATGCTTATTTCTCTAACAATGCCACGTCGTCCAATAAATAAAAAACGTACTCTTTTGCCAGATCCAATCTATAATAGTGTTTCAGTACATATGTTAGTAAATCGTGTTTTAAAAAGCGGTAAAAAATCAGTTGCTTATAGAATTGTTTATAATGCTTTAAAAGAAATTGGGGATGTTACTCAAAAAAATCCTGTTGAAGTTTTTGAAAAAGCTTTAGACAATATTACACCTCGTGTGGAAGTTAAACCACGCCGTCGTGCTGGTGCTATTCAAATGGTACCGCGTGTTTTACGTTTAGGTGATCGTGCAAAAGCAAATTCATTAAGATGGATTATGGAAGCTTGTCAAAAGCGTTCAGGACAACCAATGGTAACTAAATTAAAAAGTGAAATTCTTGATGCTTATAAAAAAACAGGTTATGCAATTCGAAAAAAAGAAGAACTGCATAAAATAGCAATTAATAATGCAATGTATGCAAAAAAACCACAAGTAATCATTAATGCTATTAATTTACTTGCGTAATATTACCGCAAAGGCTCGCCAGCCCCTCCGGGGTAACTGATTGTTGCCCCTTTGGGGGCCCACTTCTCTCTCTGAAAGCCCTCGCTGTCCTTCGGCAATATATGCCCAAAGGGGCTATGCGAGATGACAAAGAAGCGCCCCGAAGAGCGGAGGACAAAAAAGCGGCCCAAAGGGTGCCCATATAGCCAAAGACCAAAGGGCAATATGCCCCCCCCCCTCCGGGGGGTAACTAAAAGGAGGGGGCTTTTTATTACCCTTTGGGGACCCGCCAGAGATGTGCCCCAAAGGGGCAAAATGTAACAATATATGCCCAGAGCTTTCAGACAAAGAAGCCAAAGTGCCCCCCCGAAGAGCGGAGGCCCTTTGGGCATATATAGCGCAGCGAGGATCGGCAGACCCCGCAGGGGTTTGCCGATACGACAAAGCGGCCAAAGCCCCTCCGGGGTAACTAAAAAGCACTTTTTTGTCAATATATTACCCCGGAGGGGCCCGAAGGGGCGAGCGCATACTGCACCTTTAGGTGCTGGAAAGGCCCCTCTTCTTTGCATCTCTATATATTGCCTTTCGTTGCATTATATCGGCAAACCCCTGCGGGGTCTGCCGATCCTTGCTTCGCTCCCCTTCGGGCATATATTGAGCGAAGCGAGGAACGTCTTTTAGCCCTTTGGGCATATATTGCGCTCGTGCCCCAAAGGGGCAAACACGTTGTTCTCAATTGGCGAAGCCAATAGACGACGCGCATACCCCGCTTCTTTGTCTGAAAGCATAGGGGCCCCTTTGGGGCAACGAGAGCTTTCAGCCCTTTGGGCTTCTCTGTCTGAAAGGATCCTCCGATGCCCCTTCGGGTAACTAAAAGCCAATAGATCGTACCCCCAAAGGGGACTATCAGGATCGAGCATCTGCGAGATACTCTATCCTAGAGGATCCTCCGATGCCCCTTCGGCCGCTTTGCTCGTTGCCCCAAAGGGGCAAGAGCAAGCGGGACGTAATCGATAGCCAATAGATCGTAGAGACAATCTATTGCCCCGGAGGGGTACTATCAGGATCCTGGAAGGGGGTTACGTTATTGCCCCCAAAGGGGTAATATATCTTCGCTGTTACGTTCAAGCCTTCGGCAATAACCCTTTGGGCCCCGGAGGGCAAGATAAAGTACCCCGGAGGTGGGGCATATATTGGCGTCTCTCTCTAAAAAGCCCAAAGGGCTATTAACAAAGGATTATCTGGATTTCAAATAATTGGCTTTGCGTCGTCAATTGGCTTTGCCAATAGAGAACAACGTGTTTGCCCCTTTGGGGCACGAGAATAATTAAAGTATAGTTTTAATAAATTGAAAATTTCAATTTTTTTCTTAATAAAATAATTGAAAAATATTTTCTTCTCATTCAATTGGCACCGTCCCCTTCGGCGTCTTTTTAGTTACCCCCAGAGGGGGCCCTTTTTAGTTACCCCCCCCCTCCGGCCCCTCTGGGGCAACTGATTGTGCAATATATTACCCCCTTTGCTTTCAGACAAAGAAGTCAAAAGGGCTGTTATCGGAAATCTAAATTTGTATTAAATTTGAAATTAGAGAATTTTATAAAATTTAACAATTAAATTATTAAAACCATAATGTATACTATACTTCCAGGATCGGCTTTTTTGTCTGAAAGCAGTATGCGCTCGCCCCTTCGGTTCGGCTTTGCGTCCCACAACGTGGGAGAAGAGCGCATAAAGGAGGGCAAAAGGCATTATAAGGGGCTATAAACAATCTTATTTCTAATTTATTTTTTGAAAATCGGCTTCTAGCGTTGCTCGAAGCCGATCATTGGCAGTTGCCCCTTCGGGGCAAGAGCCAATGGTTCCTTTATTTATGAGTTTACAAATATCTATTTTAACTCCAGAACGTCCTTTCTGGAATGGTCAAGCTGATGAAATTATTTTACCTACTGAAACAGGTGAAATGGGTGTGTTAAAAAATCACGCACCAATTATTACAGGTTTAGATGTTGGTGCTATGCTTATTCGTGGTGGACAAGGTTCAAGTTCAAAAGATGAGTGGAATTCTTATGCAATTATGGGTGGTTTTGCTTTAGTAAAACAAAACCAAGTAACAATTTTAGCAAATGAAGCTGTTTCTGCTGAAAACATAAACCCTGAAGAAGCTAAAGAAGCTTTTGAAACAGCAAAAGCAAACTTAGAAAAAGCGGAAGGTGTAAAAGAAAAAGTTTCTGCAAACTTTGCTTATAAACGTGCTAAAGCACGTTACCAAGTTGTAAAAGTATTAAAAAAAATTTAATATATATTTTTTTGTTACTTTTTGATTTTTTATACAAATATATACTTTTTATTTTTTATGAATATTGAATTAGCTCTTACACTTGTTAGCTTAATTTTAGTTGTTTCAGCTGGTCCTCTTGTTGTAGTTTTATTATCAGCACGTGGTGGTAATTTATAATATTTTGTCCAATTACTAAAAAATAAAACTCTCTAAGGCCTTGAAGGTTCATTTATTAAACCCTTTCACAATATATGCCCCCCCCCTTCGGGGGGTTGCCCTTCTTTGTCCCCCCGAAGGGGCGAAAGCCAAGGGGCCCCTTCGGAACAAACGCGCCCCAAAGGGGAGCGCAGCCCCTTCGGGCCCCCTTCGGGCCCCCTTTGGGGCCCCTTTGGGCATATATTGCCAAAGGGGCCCGCTATATATGCCCAAAGGGGCCCGAAACAGCGAAGGACAGAGAAGCGGGTATCGGCTTTTAAATAAGGAGCCCTTTCAGGAACTATTGGCAAAGCCAATTGACGACAAAGAAGCCCAAAGGGCCTTCGCTGTTCCGGGCCCGCCTTGTCGTTGCCCCTATGGGGCAATCCTTGCTTTTTTGTCCTCCGTTCCAGCACCTAAAGGTGCAGTATGCGCTTTGCGCATAAGGGGCGAAAGGCAATATAAGCCGATCTTCGCGTTGCGTTGTTTTGTATTTATACCCCTTTGGGCCCCTTCCTTTCAGCCCTCTGCCCCTCTGGGGTAACTAAGAAGCCAATAGACCAAAGGGCTCGCTCCGTCGTTGCCCTTCGGAGGGTCCCTTTTAGGGACTTCCTCGCTATATATGCCTAAAGGGCCCCTTTGACGTTGCCTCTTCGGGGCCCCTGAACGGCCCGACAATATATGCCCAGAGGGCTGAAAGCAGATCTATAAAGCGAGCCCTTTGGGCATATATTGATGCCCCTTCGGGCATATATTGCCCAAAGTGCCGCTATATATGCCCAAAGGGGCTGCGCAATCAGTTGCCCCGAAGGTTGGTGTCCCGCTTTGCGGGGTAGCACCAATCCTTCGGGGAGCGAAGCAAGACGCAACGAGAGGCAATATATGCCTTTCTCTTTCTCGTTTGCCATCTCTTCGTTGCCCCTTCGGGGCAAGAGCAACGCTTTTGCCCCGAAGGGGCAATGACATAGCGAGGAACGTGTTGTTGTTGCCCCTTCGGGGCAATCCTCGCTTTGCTCCCCGAAGGGGCGAGAGTCATTGCCCCAAAGGGGCCCTTTGGCATATATTGGGGCCCCTTTGGGCATATATTGGGAGACTTTATCTTGCCCTCCGGGGCCCTACGGGCTGAAAGCAGACAATATATGCCCAGAGGGCTGAAAGGATACGACAAAGCGGGTGTTAACAATATATGCCCAAAGGGCTCGCTATCAGTTACCCTCCGGGCATCTCTTTCGCTTCTCGTTGCCCCTTCGGGGCCCCTTCGGGCATATATTGCTCTTGCCCCGAAGGGGCAACGACGCAAAGCCGAACCGAAGGGGAGCGAAGCAAGGATTGCCCCAAAGGGGCCCCTGAACGGCTTTCAGATCTATAAAGCGAGGAACGTGTTGTTGTTGCCCCTCCGGGGCAATCCTCGCTGCGCTTTTTTGTCTGAAAGCCGAAGGGGGGGCAACGAGAGTCATTGCCCCAAAGGGGTAACAACGAAGGGGGTTAACTAACGTTCCTGGCTCTTTATTTTAAAGGCAGACAGATAAGGGCCCGAAGGGGTCTTTTATTAGGGTTGCTTTTTCACTTTTTTTTAGATAAAATAAAACATATAAACAATTTTCTGGGGTTTTTAGCAAAATAGCTTTCTCGTTGCCCCGAAAGGGCAAGAGCAATATATGCCAAAGGGCTAAAAGTATTTTTAGCAATAACGTCTTGGCGTTGCGTCTTCTCCCACGTTGTTCTCCAGCACCTAAAGGTGCAGTATGCGCTCCGCGCATAAATTGGCGAAGCCAATAGACGACGCAAAGCCAAGATATCGGCAAAGCCGATACTTGCTTCGCTCCCCTTCGGTTCGGCTTTGCGTCCCGCTTCGCTCTTGCCCCGAAGGGGCAACGAGAAGCGAAAGAGACGCCCTTTGGGGCAACTAAAAAGCCCCAGAGACAGTGAAGGCCTGGAACAGCGAAGGCCCGGGGGGTATATATTGATGCCCCCCCTTTGGGCTTCGAAAGATTTGCGCGCCTTAGCTATGCTTTCTCCCAAAGGGAGACGTAGCGCATACTGCACCTTTAGGTGCTGGAGCAAATACAGCGAGGTATTTAACAATCATATATAGCTAAAAGACGTTTGCAATATAAGGAGAGATGGCTGAGTGGTCGAAAGCGGCTGATTGCTAATCAGTTTAAGTGCGACTTGCGCTTACGAGGGTTCGAATCCCTCTCTCTCCGTAATTTAGAATCAACTTCTAACAAGGCTCTTTATACTGCCCTCCATGGCCCAAAGGGCGTTTATATCTAAAAGCTCTCTCTAACCCTTTGGTTTGTGTGGCCCCTCCGGGCCCCTCTGGGCATAGATTGCACCAACCTTCCTCCAGCACCTAAAGGTGCAGTATGCGCTCGCCCCTTCGGTTCTCCCACGTTGTGGGACGCATATATATCTAAAAGCCGTTCAGGGCACTTTATATGCCCTTCGGGGCCCCTTTGGGGCGTCCCACTACGTGGGATAGAGAAGAGCGCATAAATATATGCCCAAAGCCCCTTCGGCATCTCTGTCTGAAAGCAAAGGGCCTCCGCGTCCCACAACGTGGGAGTCGGGGCTTTTTAGTTGCCCCAAAGGGGGCCCGAAGGGTCATCTCTTTCGCTTTTTTGTCTTATGCGCTCCCCGAAGGGGCGAGCGCATACTGCACCTTTAGGTGCTGGAAAGCCGAAGGGGTTGTGCCCTTTGGGCATATATTGCGTCTCTTGGCAAAGCCAAGACACTTTATATGCCCTTCGGGGCCCCAAAGGGGCACGAGAACCGAAGGGGAGCGAAGCAAGGATTGCCCCAAAGGGGCAACAACAAAGCGAGACGAAGGGCAACAAAGATATAGCACCAAGCCTTCGGGCAATATATGCCCAAAGTGTCTCCCTATCGCTCGACCATAGGGGCCGCCTCCCACGTTGTGGGACGTCGTTGCCCTTTGGGCATATATTGCCCTTTGGGCATATATTGCGAGGATTGCCCCTTTGGGGCAACGACGTCCCACAACGTGGGAGGCGGCCCCTTTGGGCAATATAAGCCAAAGGGATATTGCCACAAGGCGGCCCGAAGGGGCTTCTCGCAATGTGACACAAAGCGGCCCAAAGGTTGGTGTCGTTGCCCCTTCTCTTTGCCCCTTTGGGGCAAACGGCAAGAGCAATATATGCCCGAAAGGGCCCCGAAGGGGCAATGTTAGCACTTCTTTGTCTGAAAGCAAAGGGCATCTCTTTCCCCCTTCGGGGGACGTAGCGAGAGAAAGCCGGAGGGGCCCGAAGGGGGGGCATCTCAATATATGCCCTCCGGGGCCCAAAAGGCAACGACCCCGAAGGGGGGCATATATTGCTAAAGACTACATATAGAGCTTTAGTTTACTTAAAATTACCTACAATAATTAACCAAAATTTTGGTTATTAAAACACTCAAATTTTAATAAAGCAAAAACAAGAACATTGGTTTGCACTTCGTTTTTATTAGCGAAGCTAATAATGACGAGAAGGCCCAAAGGAACGTTAACCCCCCTCCGGCCCGGCATCTCTGTCTTATTGGCTTACCCTTTGGGCCCCCTTTGGGGTAACTAAAAAGAAGGGGCAAGAGCCAATGAGCCCTTTGTGTTGTCAATTGGCTTTGCCAATAGATAACGTAACCCCCTTCAGGGGTTACGTTCTTAAAAATAAAGAGCCCTTCGGCCGCTATGCTCGTTGCCCAAAGGGCCCCTATGCTTTCTCTCGCTACGTCCCCCGAAGGGGGAAAGAGATGCCCTTTGGGCATATATTGCTCTTGCCCCGAAGGGGCAACGACGCCCGCTCTTCCCACGTTGTGGGACGCGGCATATAAAGTGCTCAATATATGCCCAAAGGGGCGTCTCTTGGCTTTGCCAAGACACTTTATATGCCCTCCGGGGCCCCTTTGGGGCACGAGAACCGAAGGGGCGCACCAACCCCCTTTGGCCCTTTGGGCCCCTTTGGCCCTTTGGGCAATATAAAGCGTTCTCTTGGCAAAGCCAAGGAACGTCTTTTAGCCCTTTGGGCATATATTGCGCTCCCCAAAGGGGCGAGCGCATACCCCCTTTCAGACAAAGAAGCCCAAAGGGGCCCCTTTGGGGCAACGAGACAGCGAGGGCCCGTAGGCCCGGAGGGCAACTGAAAGCCGATCCTGCCCCAAAGGGGCATCTCTTCTCATCTCGCGCAGCGAGACGAAGGCCCTTTGGGCCCCGGAGGGCAAGAAAAAGAGGATTGCCCCCCCCCTTCGGGGGAGACAGAGACGCGGGTTACGTTATTGCCCCGGAGGTTGGTGTCGTTGCCCCTTCTCTTTGCCCCTTTGGGGCAAACGGCAAGAGCAATATATGCCCGAAGGGGCCCCGAAGGGGCAATGTTAGCACTTCTTTGTCGTCGTTGCCCCGAAGGGGCAAGAGCGTAGCGAGAGAAAGCAAAGGGCATCTCAATATATGCCCAAAGGGGAAGCAAGGATTGCCCCATAGGGGCAACAACGTAGCCCCTTTGGGCATATATTGCCAGAGGGGCGTCGTCAATTGGCTTTGCCAATAGATCCTTGCTTTTAAATAAGGAGAAGGGGCGAGAGAAGGGGGGGGCAAGAGCCAATAGACCAAAGGGCCCTCGCTATATATTGCCTCTCGTTGCCCAAAGGGCCCCTTTGGGCATATATAGCGACTCGTGCCCCGAAGGGGCCTTTCAGACAAATAAAGTGGGACGCCTTTCAGCCCTTTGGGCATATATTGTGGGCCCCCGAAGGGGTAATATAAAGTTGCCCCTTCGGGGCAATCCTCGCTGCCTTTCAGACAGAGAAGCCCAAAGGGGTCGTTGCATCGGCAAAGCCGAACCGAAGGGGCCTTTCAGCCCGGAGGGTATATATTGCCCCTTTGGGCATATATTGCCGAAGGGGGGGCAACGAGAGTCATTGCCCCTTTGGGGCTTTTTTGTCCCTCGCTGTACAACGTGGGAGGCGGCCCCTTTGTGTCGTATCCTTTCCAGGATCCTTTCAGACAGAGAAGCCCTACGGGCTGAAAGCTCTCCCGCAATATATGCCCGAAGGGGCCCCAAAGGGGCAAGGGTATGCGCGTCCCACTACCCCCTTCGGGCCCCGAAGAGCGGAGCCCTTTGGGCATATATTGCGCATAAGACAGAGAAGCCCAAAGGGGTCGTTGCCCTTTGGGCATAGCGTAGCACATATCTGTCTGAAAGCTCTGTCAATATATTACCCCGGAGGGGCCCGAAGGGGCGAGCGCATACTGCACCTTTAGGTGCTGGAAAGGCATCCCACGTTGTTCTCCAGCACCTAAAGGTGCAGTATGCGCTCCGCGCATAAATTGGCGAAGCCAATAGACGACGCGGGCCCAGAACAGCGAAACAGCGAAGGCCCTCTGCTTTCAGACAAAGAAGCGGCCCCCGAAGGGGCCTTTCAGCCCGTAGGGCATATATTGCGTTGATGTATCGGCTTTTAAATAAGGAGCCCTTTCGCCCCTTCGGGGGCCGCTTTGCTCGTTGCCCAAAGGGCAATAGCAGAGCGGGACGTAATATATGCCCAGAGGGGGTTGGTGCTCGTTGCCCCTTCGGGGCAAGCTTTCAGACAAAGAAGCCCGAAGGGGCCCCGAAGGGGCAACGCATGCACTTCTCGGTCCCCCCGAAGGGGCCTTTCAGACAAAAAAGCCCCCCCTCCGGCAATATATGCCCAAAGGGGCTATGCAAGATGCCCTTTGCTTTCAGACAAAGAAGCGCAATATATGCCCTACGGGCTGAAAGCAGACAATATATGCCCAAAGGGCTGAAAGGATACAACAACACGTTCCTTTCAGCCCTCTGGGCATATATTGCGGCCCCTCTCTTTCTCCCAATATATGCCCTCCGGGTTGGTGCTTCGCACTTCTCTGTCCCTCGCGTCCCACAACGTGGGAGTCGAAGGGGGGGGTAACTAAAAAGAAAGCTGAAAGGATCCTCCGATGCCCCTTCGGCCGCTTTGCTCGTTGCCCCAAAGGGGCAAGAGCAAGCGGGACGTAATCGATAGCCAATAGATCGTAGAGACTATATATGCCCAAAGGGGCCCCGAAGGGGTACTATCAGGATCCTTTCCAGCACCTAAAGGTGCAGTATGCGCTCGCCCCTTCGGGCCCCTCCGGGG